>Ga0209487_1000184_pt1 | contig 58746 bp, 56 predicted proteins | sample Poulit2012_FD_187524 | JGI IMG/M metagenome (GOLD analysis project Ga0209487, IMG submission 187524) | Agricultural soil microbial communities from Georgia to study Nitrogen management - Poultry litter 2012 (SPAdes) (version 2) | ecosystem: Environmental > Terrestrial > Soil > Agricultural land... | reverse complement strand
CGCGCCTGCGCAATGGCTGCGTCTGGCGCCAGATACCGGCCTCCATCGGAGAAACTGTCCGAGGTTATGTTGACGATGCCGAAAATGATGAGCGATTTATTCATGGGGGCTTCTATAATAATAATAACCCGAAAAATTCACGAAGAGTCTACAAAAATGAGGTAAAATGGGTGTAAAGTGCTATCTTTAAAGTAGTTAAAATAAAAAACAACACTTTAAAACCCACCCATTTATGAGTTCTAAAATTAAAGCTTTTTACCGGGATAATAAAGAAATATCGGTTGATTTTTCAGCAGGTGAAATCAGTTCGGACGGTACGGTCGTGCTCCTGGAGAAATTTGAGAGAAAACATAAAATCATCAGAGACTTCAGCAAGCTCATTACCGACCATCGAGATCCCTCCAAAGTTCGCCACTCCATCGGGAAAATGCTCAAACAGCGGGTTTTTCTATAAGGTCTTTTGATGATCCCTCATTCGGGATATCGGGATTTATATGGGGCTAAAGCCCAATTGCTTTTTTCATCTATTTCCCGGCGGGCTAAAGCCGCGCCGCAATAGGCTAAAGCCGCAGGGCAATAGAAAAGTGGAAGTTTATAGATAAATGGAGATCAATTCTCTTTCCGGATTATCACAAATTGAACACCGCTGCATCCACATATGTTTGATACCAGATCGAACCAGAACATAAATCAAAAAGGAAGCGTGGGAAAGCACTGGTTTCAACAAAAAAATTGCAAACCTGTCTGAGCATCTTCGACAAGTGACAGGAGGATAAAATGTAATTCTCCCTTCATGGACGAGGTTGAATTTTCCCTTATTCCCTTTGCTTTTTGTACAAACAGAAGTTCAATGTTATATTTGATCGTATGAAATCTTCATCGATGAAAAGGAATATTGTTTATCTGTTTTTGATCCTGGCCGGACTGGTCTGGTATTTCATACAACCACAAAACGACGTAGATCCGGCATCAGAGTCAGATACTACCATTGAAACTCCCTCCCTTACTCCAGGCACAGACAAACCTTCTGATGATATATCGCTTCTGACGCGTGAGGACAAGGTAATCGAACATCTCCGGAATCACGGCCGGTTACCTGATTATTATATCACCAAGAGTGATGCCCGCCAAAAAGGCTGGATCGCCCGAGAGGGCAATCTATGCGATGTTCTTCCGGGCAAAGCGATCGGGGGTGATCGTTTCGGGAACCGGGAAGGTCTCCTCCCCGAAGCACCAGGACGCACATACTATGAAGCAGATATCAATTATGATTGTGGTCACCGTACTGCAGACCGACTCGTTTTCAGCGATGATGGATTAATATTTACCACCTATGATCATTATCAATCTTTTCACCCTATCAATCAGTAAAAATGGAAGTGATTTTTGATTTTCGACAGATCCAAACCATGGAAGAATTTTATGATCAAGCAGTCGACAAACTCCATTTACCCGATTATTTTGGTCGAAATCTGGATGCGCTCTATGATATGCTTACCGGTCACATTGGCACTCCTGTGACCATACAATTTCTCCATCTCTCACAATCACAGTTATCGATTTTTGAAAATCTATTCACCACGATAAAAGATGCAGCCACCCATACAGATGGACTCACTTTTACCACCTTGATCACCCCTGCTTCACCGAATGTAGAGTGACAAAACCTTCAGCCATTTACTCTATTTTCACCATTTACAATGATGCCTCTTCCTGTTGCACTCGAACCAGATAAGTCGTATCCAGTCCAGAGATCACTTCCGTATTCAGACCATCCGAAATACCGGTCTCAATTTCACGCCGGTCAAAATCACTACCATTTTTTACTTCCACAAAAGTTTGCTCTCCATCATAAATTATATCACGCTCTTTGATGGCCAGCACATCATCCTTTTTGAAGATGATGATATCCCCATTGGCACTATAACCAGCCCGCAAAAACCGATCTCCTGATTGCTGAACTGCAGCTCTGACTTCAAATTTCACCGTTCCCTCTTCTTCCACCCCTTTCGGAGAGATAAATTCAAGAATCGCATCATACACCTCATCGGGGATCGCTCCTATTTTCAGTTGTATCGGCATACCCACCGAGATGGATCCTACATCCGCTTCATCAACTTTTCCTTCAAAAATCAATGCATTCATATCCGCGATGGTAGCGATCGTAGTTCCTTCATTGAAATTATTTCGTTCGATCACTGAGGATCCCTCCTCAAGAGGTACATCAAGAATCATTCCCGACACGGTTGACGTCACAATGTTGGCCACCTGCTGAGAATTTTGATCCACCCCTTCCCTCATCAGCTTCAGATTGGATATCGCACTATTCAGCTCCTGCCGTGCGATATCGACCTGAGACTCATATTGAGAAAGATTATTTCTTGATGTAATCAATGCATTGTCATAGGTATTTCTCCGAAGTTCCAGTTCCAGTTTGTACTGGTTATATTGTTGTTCAGAGATCACCCCGGCATCATACAGCTGCCGCTGCCGGGCTTCTTCCTGTTTTGCATTTTCAAAATTAGCTTTAGCAGTTTCGATATCCAGATTGGACTGACTGATCTCCTGCTGCCGCTTGAGTTCACGTTCAGCATCCTGCAGCCGGATCCTTGCCAGCTCTACCTGAGACTGAGCTTGGTTGACATTGACCTGACTGGGGACCAGCTGTATGCGAGCGAGCTGAGTTCCTTTTTCCACAACCTCCCCTGCCTCTACAAAAAGCTCATCGATCACTCCGCTCACCTGAGGTTTAATATTGATCTCCTGGCGCGGTATGATTTTACCGGTCGCCACTATTTTTCTGGAAATATCCATATATACCGGTTTCTCAGTCCGCATGTTGGCTGTTTCACCTCGGTTTTGACTGATAAAATAAAAAATCAGTCCGGCTGTAAGCAAGACAAACACCGCAATTGTACTGATAAAACATCCTTTTTTCATAGTCTTTTTATTCCTGTTTCTAAATTATTCATCCTTGAGAGCATCCACCGGATTAACTCGAGCAGCCATCGATGCTGGCACCAGTCCGGCCAGAGTACCTGCTATGACCAATATCACGAGAGCACCAATCCCCACGAAAGGCGTCACCTCCGGATTGTAGAACATAGAAAATTCAAAATCTCCCGTCTCAAGTATCCATTTGGTACCACCGATCACCACCACACCCGCCAACAAACCCAGATATCCCGAAGTAAATGTAAGAAATACAGATTCCGTTAAAATACTACGAATGATCGTACCTGGAGTGGCACCGATCGCTTTTCGAATTCCTATTTCCTTCGTTCTTTCTTTTACCGTAATAATCATAATATTGCTCACACCGACGATCCCGGCGATAAGAGTACCAATACCGACGATCCACAAAAAAATATTGATGCCGGTAAAGAGACCGGTTATTTTTTCGAACTGCTCCTCCAAATTGAAACCAATAATCCCCCGTGGGTCCTCAGGTGCCACATGGTGTCTGGTCTTCAGAATCGAATATACTTCGTCCTCGATATCACTGATCTTAAATCCGGGTAATGCAGACAATGCGAAATAATGGATCCTCCCTCCTGTACCAAAAGCCCGATCCATCGTACTCAATGGAATCACGGTCGCTTCCAGATCTGCTTCCGTCCATGGCTTGATCTGATCAGGACCAAAAATTCCCACCACCTGAAACTCTACCCCATTGGCGGTCACATATTCTCCGATCGCATTTTCCCAATTCCCCGACCCAAACAAAACCTCTGCTACCCGTTTCCCCAAAACTATCACTTTTCTGCTTTCATCAATATCCGATGGCTGAAGGTATCGCCCCTTATACACACGATATCCTTCCACTTTGATCATTTCCGTCAGTTCTCCCCGAATTTCGTAATTTTCCGTGATTTCACCTTTTGTAATATTTCCCCATTTATTGGTTCGGGGTGCGATATAATCCACTCCATCTACTTTTTCGTGGAGATATTCGATATCATCCAAATTCAGTCTCGGGGTTCGGCCGGGTTGGAATCCTTCGTAGGGCATGGAAGTTCCCGTAGCAAAAACGTACATAAGATTGCGGGCATGATTTCCGAAATCGCGAAAAATCGCATTTTGCAATCCTGACCCCATCCCAAGCATAAATACGAGCATAAATATTCCCCAGAATACACCCAGCGCAGTGAGACCTGTTCTCAGCCGATGTTTCCGTAGGGAAGCAAATATTTCCTGCCATGTATCTCTATCAAACATACTGTATCATTCAATACTTCATTTTATGATCGCATCGCAACGATCGGATTGACCCGGGCGGCTTGTCGTGCAGGAATCAGCCCCGCCAGTCCACCCGCGACGATCAGAATAATGACCGCCAAAAGACCGATCCATATATTGATCCGTGGATGAAGAAAAAAATCTGATTCGATTCCTCCGATCAAATAGAGGATGCCAATTCCACAAAACAGACCAATATAACCGGCCATGGAAGTGATAAAAATCGCTTCCGACAAAACCATGGATACGATCGACCGCGGGGTCGCACCGAGTGCTTTTCGGATACCGATCTCTTTGGTCCGGTCTTTGACGATGATGAGCATGATATTGCTCACGCCGACGATCCCTGCTAAAATGCTGCCCAGCCCGACAAACCATAAAAATGCTTTGATCCCCAAAAACAGATTTTTCACCTGCTTATAATCTTCATATCGATTGACGATCCGGATCGCCCGATCATCGGTCATATCAAACTGGTGATGAGCTGCCAACACTTCTTTTATACCTTCTTCCAGTTTCATCACTTCAGCTTGATTCATATCTCCAGTCGTCAAACCCATATTACTGATCCGTTCATTACCTTGATACACAACCTGTCCAACACTGATCGGGATCAGGATCTCCCGTTGCGCCCGGTCGCTCTCCGGATCAAATGTCACTCCAATAACCGTATAACTAACCGATCCAAGAATAATTTCCTTGCCTATCGGATCTTCTTTTCCAAAAACATCATCCTGAACAATTTTTCCGATAACGGCCACTTTTCGGGTTTGTTTTTCGTCTGATCCATTGATAAATCTTCCCTTTTGGATATTAATATTTTCGATAAACCTCATATCCGGATGTACTGCCCGCACATCGAAGTTTAAATTTTTGTCTTTATATCGTAAGATTTGATTTCCAGACAAGTAGACTCTTCCGGCCAGGTAAGGTACTTCGGGGAATCGACGGCGAAGTTCATTGTAATCATCATTGGTGAAGGAAATTTGCCGGTTCGCCGGCAGCCCCTGAAATTCTTTGGATGTACGGCCACTGTATATCCAGACAGTATTTTTTGCATCTGCACGAAACTGTCTATAGATTCCATTCTGAAGTCCTTCCCCCACGCCCAGAAGAATGACCAACATAAATATTCCCCAAAACACCCCCAGTGCTGTCAATGCCGTCCGGAGTTTATTCTTGCTGATGGAAATAAATATTTCATTCCACTTCTCAATATCAATCCACCTCATACGTGTTCGGGAGTTAAGATAATTCCATCCTGAATTTCAATGATCCGCTGGGTTCTTTCTGCTACTTCTCTTTCATGCGTCACGATCAGGATAGTTTTTCCCTGATGGTGGATTCTTTCAAATAAATTCATCACCTCATCAGAGGTTTTTGTGTCCAGCGCTCCAGTTGGTTCGTCTGCCAGAATCACTTTGGGATCGGTCACCAGAGCCCGTGCGATCGCTACACGCTGCTGCTGTCCACCCGATAACTGAGTGGGAAGATGATCTGCCCGATCTGCAAGCCCTACCATTTCCAGATAATGCATTGCCATTTCTCTCCTCAGATGTCTGTCCACTTTTCGGTAATAAAGAGGAAGTGTGACATTTTCCAGAGCGGTCTTGAAATTCATCAGATTGAATGATTGAAAAACAAAACCGATAAACTGATTCCGGTAATAAGCTGCCTGCTTTTCAGATAGATCTTTCATCAGAGTTCCGGAGAGATAATATTCACCTGCATCGTACTCATCCAATATTCCAATGATATTGAGCAAGGTCGATTTTCCGGAGCCTGATGTGCCCATGATCGACACAAATTCCCCTTCCGAAATATGCAGGTCAATTCCTTTGAGTACTTCCACACTGGTATATTCAGTATAGTAGGATTTGTAAATATCTTGGAGCCGTATCATTAGAGTCAGTTTATTTTCCGAGATTTGAAAATGGAAATACTTTTGAAAAGAAAATAAAAAGTTCGTCCAGATACAATCTTTTCTCGACTAATTACCGGTCAGTCATTCATATCCGCCCGAAGATCACCCGAATACTCTGGAATAGCTCCCGCATGAGATGCAACATATGCCCCCAACAGATTCCCTTTTTCCAAAGCATTTTGGATATCCGATCCCATCATCAGCCGGTGTAAAAATCCTGCGCTAAATGCATCTCCCGCCCCCACCGTCGTTATCAGTTCCACGTCCACCCCGGCAGCTTCATACAGACGATTTTCATACCACGCTTTCGATCCTTCCGCTCCCCAGGTATAAACTGCGATCTGGATCCCGTAATCTTCTACCAATCGGGCACCAAAATCAGCCGGCTCCAGCGTCTCCTTATACAACATAGAGGAGATCACTCTGATTTCATCTTCATTGAACTTTGCTATATTGCAGAGCTTTAGAGAATTTTGGATGATCTCTTTGTTGTAAAAATTCTGTCGGAGATTGCAATCAAAATAGATCCACTCCGCTTCAATCTCTTCAAACAACCGGACATAAAACCTCTGATTGGCTTCATCCCGCTGAGCAAGAGATCCAAAAGTAACCACCGACCACGGAATAGACTTCAGTTGATTCAAATCCCCTTCGATGGCATCCCAGGCGACGGGATGTTTGATCTCATAATGTGGTTCATCATCCTCAAATCGTACCTGAACCGTACCGGTCGGTAAAGATTCATGGCGCAAAAGAAACCGGGTATTTACACCGATTTCTTTTGCCTCTGCAAAAATATTTTCACCCCACTGATCATTTCCTACCCTTGAAAGAATATAACTTTTGTATCCCAGTTTGGCCAAATGTGCGCCTACATTAAAGGGCGCGCCTCCCAGATTGTAGACTTCTCCGATCACATCGTACAAAACCTCACCGACAGCTAAGACATTTTTATTATACACGATCTTCAATTTTGTATTTGCCCGAAAGAAAACAAATTATTTCCATTTGAATAAGAAACCTGCCTTCTCTTTTTTCTCTTCCATAGAATTCCAGATATATAATATATCATTTTTCAGGAATAACCTCAAATAAAAATCTGCAGGTACATGTGCTATCATTTTTCAAACTGTTTTCCTGACAACCATTCAACCTGACCGATCAAAGAAATTTAAAAATCACAAAGTTGTAAACCTTGAAACCACAGATGTTTTTGAGTGTGTCGTTGAACAATTGAGCAACAACCTTTCAACTACTCATAAAAAATGCTTACTTTCCTTCCATGCGCCAAATAAAATTTTAAATAAATTCGTTTATTCAAGAGACATGTGCACAAACCATGTTGAAATAAAATATTTATCATACCTAAATTTCAAACTATGAAACCTTTTACCATTCTTCTTTCTCTATTTGTTTTATGTCTGATGACACCAGCTCTACTCTCCGCACAAGCTCAGACGATACCTGCCAGTCCGGCGAAAGAGACGACCGGAAAAATCGGAGATGCTTCGATCGAAATAAATTATAGCAGTCCCGGTGTAAAAGGACGTACGATCTGGGGAGATCTGGTTCCTTACGATGTGGTATGGAGATCGGGCGCCAATGCAGCCACCACCATCACCACCGACAAAGATCTACTGATCGACGGAAAAAAGCTACCGGCCGGAACTTATAGCTTTTGCACTATTCCCCGGGAAGATCAACCCTGGATTGTAATATTTAATCACCGGACCGACACATGGGGTGCATTTGATTACGATGAAAAAGAAGATGCTCTCCGGATCGAAGTGGAGCCGCGTCAAAGCGATGAAATGATGGAGAGATTAACCTATGATGTTGCGGATGATGCAATTTTGCTGATCTGGGAAAATCTGCTGCTTCCCATCCCTGTAACAGTGGAATAAACCCAAATCATTCACCTCATTCCTGGTTGGGTAAATAAACGAATTGTAAACCAACCGATCATTGCAAAAGTAAGAGAGTAAACGAAAAAATGCCGGTGATCCTCCTGGGTTCACCGGCATTTTAATCTTTACACTCAATGATCTATCGTATCAATCAGATTTGTTCTTCTTCTGCAGGTGTATGGACCAAGAGAGATATTTCATTTCTCAATACTTCGACAAAACCGCGATCAATGATGAATCGCTCTTCTCCTTCAGTCGTTTTAATAATGACCTCTCCCTCTGTCAATGCAGATACGATCGGAGCGTGGTTTTTCAAAATCTGAAATCTTCCACTGATACCCGGAACCGTAACCGCCTCTATTTCACCCGAAAACAAGGATTTTTCAGGGGTAAGTACCTCCAGTTTCATATTTAATTATCTTCAGCTTCTGCAATAAGTCTCTTTCCTTTCTCGATCGCCTCATCGATTGTACCGACCAGGTTGAATGCCGCTTCAGGGTATTCGTCCACTTCTCCATCCATGATCATATTGAATCCACGGATACTTTCTTCGATCGGAACCATCACCCCCTGAAGTCCGGTAAAGGCTTCTGCTACATGGAACGGCTGAGACAAAAACCGCATCACCCGGCGTGCCCGGTGTACGATGATTTTATCCTCTTCACTCAATTCTTCCATCCCCAGAATCGCGATGATATCCTGCAACTCGTTATTTCTCTGCAAGAGATTGATCACTCTTTGCGCGGTACGATAATGCTCTTCACCCACGATCGCCGGCGTCATAATCCGGGAAGAAGATTCCAATGGATCGATCGCCGGATAAATACCTAAAGATGCCAGCTTACGACTCAAAACTGTAATTGCATCCAGGTGCGCAAAAGTAGTCGCCGGTGCCGGGTCTGTCAAGTCATCCGCAGGTACATATACCGCCTGAACTGAAGTAATCGAACCTCGCTTGGTCGATGTAATCCGCTCCTGCATGAATCCCATCTCGGTCGCCAGCGTAGGCTGATATCCTACCGCAGAAGGCATCCTCCCCAACAATGCTGATACTTCTGATCCCGCCTGGGTAAACCGGAAAATATTGTCTACGAAAAAGAGAATGTCCCGTCCTCCGTTTGGATCATCCAGATCACCATCCCGATAATATTCTGCAACTGTCAGACCGGACAACGCCACTCGTGCCCGCGCTCCCGGAGGCTCATTCATCTGACCATATACGAAGGTCGCCTTGGACTCCTCCAGCGCCTGATAATCCACTTTGGTCAGATCCCATCCACCCGCTTTCATCGACTCCATAAAGTCATCTCCATAGGAAATAATATCTGCTTCCAGCATTTCCCGAAGCAAATCATTTCCTTCTCTGGTTCTTTCTCCTACTCCGGCAAATACGGAAATACCGTCATATCCTTTTGCGATATTGTTGATCAGCTCCTGAATAAGAACCGTTTTCCCTACTCCTGCTCCTCCGAACAAACCAATTTTTCCTCCTTTTGAATAAGGCTCAACCAGGTCAATCACTTTGATTCCGGTGTACAGAACTTCTGTATCGGTTGACAGCTCTTCAAAAGTAGGAGGCTTTCGGTGAATCGGATACGCCTGATTTTTTTTGTCGGTCGGTCTCAACCCGTCGATAGGATCACCTACCACGTTAAACAAGCGGCCTTTGATCTGCTCACCGACCGGCATCTGGATCTGAGATCCGGTATCGATTACTTCCTGACCGCGTACCAATCCTTCGGTACTATCCATCGCGATCGTCCGCACACTGTCTTCTCCTAAATGCTGCTGAACTTCCAACACCAAATCTGAAAATCCGGGACGTTTGATTTCTAATGCATTTAATATATCAGGAATTTTTGAGTTTTCATCCTGGAAACTTACGTCCACCACCGGACCAATGACTTGTTTTACTTTCCCTATATTCGCCATATATCTTTAAATTGGAATTTTACGCAGTACATATAAATTTTGCGCAAAGATAAAGCTTTTAATGACATGCCAAAAGTACCATATTGAAATTATTCTTTTTCTTTCTTTTTCCGTGTTTCAAAACCATTTTTGAACAGAATCCATGATGCTTTTTCTTCAAAATATAATATTCAAATGAAGAATAAAACCCGCGAACGTTTACTTTCCGATCTATTCGTCACCAATGAGAATCATAATCCTCAAAATCATCAGGATCATATCAGACAACTGTTGAAATTTCGATTCTCACAGTTATTTCATCTATCAGACGAAAAGACATCACCATTTACCCCGGACCAAGAAAGACCAAAATCAATCCCTGTCGAAAATGAAATCCATCACCTCCTCTCCAATGAGCACCCGGATTTGTATCTGGAAAACATCCTTTACCACCTTCACCGAAACCATCTCCACCTCCCTCCTGCCCTGATCCCACACCTTCTGTCCCGGTTCAAGTCCGTCCCGCGGATATGGCATCAGATTTACCGTGATGCTCCAGACTTAGTATTAGCACTCGCAGCCGCAAATCCCGAATGGGAGTACATGCAAAAAGCATTCGACCCAGCCTTGGAATTACGCATCGGAAGTCCGCAGTTTTACGAATGTCTGACCCATCGGATACGGATTTGTCCGGAAGAAACAGCACAGTGGATACAGCAATCTTTCCCGACCGCATCGGATCATCATCAGGTCCGGCTGCTGCAAGTGCTGAGCCTGGATCCCCATCCCGGCACGATGGAATTTTTTATGTCATTGCTCCCCGCACAAAGAAAAGCGGTAAGGGTGATCGCTCTCCGCGCTATCTTGCGCCACAAGTATCCGAAAATATATAAGCCACTGGCTAAAGCCCGATTCGCGACTGATTCCCAAAGCATTGAAGAACTTCCTTCTTTTTATCGTCACTTCTGGAAAGATCTGATGAGTATAACCGAAACCAACGATAAAATGATGGCGATCATCCGTGTCATCGATCCCGATGATCATCCGGACACAGAAAAAGAATCAGAACTTCATTCGGCCGATCTGCTGAAAGCCGCACTTCTCCACCGGTTTCAGGAATATTTGACACAGGAACTGATTTCATTTCCGAGTCACTTATCTGCTTCAAAAATCATCAAAAGTCTGACACCTGCTTCTGCTTCCGAGGTGATCCGTCAAGTATATATCGACCAAAAGCATGATCTTGATCAAACTTTTTTTGATCTATTAATACGCGTCCATCCTCATCTCCCAGAAGACATGACTCAGTCGCTTTGGGACTCATTCAAAGCCCACCGCGCCGATTTTATTTATTACTTTGATCCTTATCCCCTGGAGGTGTGGGCTCTGCGCATTCATCCCAATTCCCTTCAGAAAATATGGAAAGATCCTGAATTGCAAACAACAGAAGCCACACTTCAAGCATTAAGAGATATATTGAAGCATCGTCTCCTATTTTTGAAAAAATGCTACCAATCATAAGTATACTATGAAGAACAAAAACGATCACACCACGGATTTTTTGCAAGACAAACTCGAAAATCAACTTCAGGAAGAACTGGAGATTCTGATAAAAAACGATCAGGGTACCAAACCACCGGAATGGATCTTATCCCCCCGGGCCGTTTTTATTTTTCTCATGGGTGGTGAGGTCGATGGAAAAATGATCACGCCCAAATACATAGGCGACGGTGCGCTGATCGAAACCGCCATCGCCACACTGGCGACCGACCGCGCTCTGCTTCTCACCGGAGTACCGGGAACGGCCAAGAGCCGGGTGTCTGAACACTTAGCTGCTGCGATCAGCGGAGACACTTCTTTTCTGGTACAAGGCAGCAGTGCTACCACCGAAGAGGATTTGTTATTTGGCTGGAATTATGCCTCCCTTATCGCCAAAGGGCCATCGGAAGAAGCCCTGGTACCTGGTCCGGTCGCCCGCGCCATGCAATCGGGCAAGCTGGTCCGCATCGAAGAATTGACGCGGATTCCTTCCATGATTCAAGACAATCTGCTTTCGATTCTTTCCGAAAAAATGATGGCGGTTCCGGAGTTGAATCTTGAGATAAGAGCCAGAAAAGGATTCAATCTGATCGCTACTTCCAATGATCGGGACCGGGGAACCTATCCTCTGAGCGATGCACTCAAGCGGAGATTTAATGTCGTTCACCTTCCGCTTCCTCATGATCTGGAAACCGAAACCCGGATCATCAAAATGAGGCTGGAGCAAGACGTTATAGAACTGGATTCGAAGCTGGATCAGATTTGTCCTGAAAAAGAAATACAACGTCTGGTTCAGATTTTTCGAGAATTGAGAGAAGGCGTAACTCTCGACGGAAAGCAAAAAGTCAAACCTCCTCAAAATGTGCTGAGCACAGCTGAAGCGATATCTGCCATTCGTCAGTCTTTATATCTGGCCACATATTTTGGTTCGGGTCAGGTCACGGCAAAAGAGATCGCCGTCACACTGCCCGGATCGATCGTCAAAGATGAAGACCGGGATGGTCCTGCCTGGGAAGATTATCGCCAAAACATCATCCGGCACCGAAAAGAATGGGCTGACCTGGCAGAAGCGTTACAGATTGATTCTCCCCAACTACAGTCTTCATAAATCATGAGCACGGTTCGCATTTTTGGGATAAGACACCATGGCCCCGGTTCCACCCGCCGACTCATGGATGCTCTGTCGGACTGGGTTCCTGACTTGATCCTTATCGAGCTACCGGCAGATAGCCAACCGCTGATCGACACTTTCGACCCGGCAGAACTTGCTCCTCCGGTCGCGATGCTTCTGTATGATCCCAAAAACTTTGTACGTGCCGCCTATTTTCCTTTTGCAGAATTTTCACCGGAATGGCAGGCGTTACTTTATGGGAAACAGCACCAGATTCCGTGTCGGGCGATCGATTTGCCAGCAGGAATATTTTTCAAAAACAAATTTGATTCGCGCACCTGGACTCACCATCCATTCCGCAAAATATCAGAGCAAACTCATTTCTCGGATACCGAACAATGGTGGGATCATTTTATGGAACAACAACCCTCCACCGCCCGTTTGTTTCATTCCATCCATGAACTCATGACCGTCCTCCGTGAAAATTCACCGCCATCAGAAGAAAATCGAGTCCGTGAAACCTATATGATCCGCGAAATTCAAAAGGCAAAAAAAGAAGGATTTCAAAAACTCGCGGTCATCTGTGGCGCTTTTCACACTCCTGCACTCCATCAGCATACAGAAAAAAGTCCCCGGATGAAAAAATACAAATCCTCCGGAATAGAGGCTGTATGGATTCCATGGTCTTATGAACGCCTGACTCAGGAATTTGCATATGGAGCTGGTGTCAAGCATCCCGCCTGGTACGACATTTTGTTCAGACACGGAGAAAATGCGCACGAATACTGGATTGCCCGATGTGTTTCACTGTTCAGGGAAAAAGGTCTGCAGCTAAGCAGTGCCACCAGCATCGAAATTCTTCGTCTCGCCAAAGCTCTTCAGCAGATGAGAGGCCGGCGCACTCCTGGACTACCTGAACTGGAAGATGCGATCACTTCGGTCGCATTTCAAGGTCGAAGGGAATGGAAAGACCAATATTTTTCTCTCCTTTATGTGAGTCCGCATACCGGAAGTATCGATCAGGATCTTTTTCTGCTACCCTTGCAGAAAGACTTTAGGAATCAGCTCCGGTCAGCACGGCTTTCTCCGGTTTTGGAGGATACGGCGCCGAGGCAAAAAAACTTGGATCTCCGTAAAAAGGCTCATCTCAAACAGTCACGATTTTTCTACCGAACCCGTTTTCTTGGTATCCCCCTCGCTACCGCTCACGCTCCGGCACTGGGCGCACGAGGCAACTTCAAAGAAACATGGGACATCGAGTGGGATCCATCGTCGGAATGGACATTGATCCAGGCAGGTACTTACGGAACAACCATCGAGGAAGCAGCCCGGCAGAAAATGATAAAAGCTATTGAAGCCGCAAAAGAAATGGGAGATCTAACCCGGTATCTGGAGGAAGCTTTTGTGTGCGGATTTGAAGATATTTTTACTGTTCTGGAAGAAAAAATCATCCGGATATACAGTCTTTCCGACTCTGTAATCACTCTTCTCGAAAGTTTAAGAACACTCACATTTGTGGACCAGTACGGAGACATCCGATATAAAACCAAACCAGATCTGTCCGGACTCATCGACCGGATCGGGTCACGAGCAGCTTTTCTTCTCCCCGATGCGATTGGTCGACTCACCTCAGATGAAGACGAACAGCTGAGATCCCAGCTCGATCATTTACATTTTATCCTGACGCATCCGTTTTATCCTTCACTGTCCCGTTATTTTGAAGACACCTGGCTCCGGATTCTTACCAGAAATACAGAAACCGACTATTATCATGGCATCGCCCTGAAATATGCCATCGATCACAATCTCATCGGTCCATCATTTACCGATCAGCAATTTGCCCGTCATCTCTCCTCTTCTTCTCCTGAAAACGCACTGGAATGGCTGCAGGGATTACTATCCCAACAAATATTGTGGATTGCCTATGACGATTCATTTTTACAAAGACTCAATCAATGGCTGGAAGATATGGAAGACCGGAATTTCCAGGCTAATCTCCCGGTTTTGCGAAAAATATTCTCGCGTGCCCGTTCTGAAGATCGGAGAATGTTATTTGAAAAAATCACAACACCCGAATCACCAAAAGAAGAAGCAGAAACAAAGAAAGAAGCTTATTTCTCCAAATATGCAGATGAATTATTTGATCATTTCTTCAAGACACAGGATGCGTAACCTGGATCAGGAAAGCATCATCTATTCCTCCTCAAAAGAATCCCTGACTTCCTCAGGACTCCCCTTTTCCAACCAAAAGGAATTGGGAGATTCCCCGACATTGATCCTGATTTTTTGGGTATTGATCAAATCCAGTAGAGCCAGAAAAGTGACAATAGCATGAAGACGGTTGACCATATCGCCAAAAACATCACCAAAAGAGGCTTTTTCTTTTCTTTCGACGATCTCACTGATGAACTCCCGCTGACCTTCCACTGAATAAGGAAAATTAACGATTTTATGCGTAACCCGGTTTTTATCTTCTTTAAATCGCTCCATTGCCTGCTGGAACAACTGAAATAACCGATACAAATCCACCGACTCCCACTCCGATTCGATCATGACCTTTTCTGAAAACTTTCGCAATTCAGCTCCGGCATCACCCCGTGGAAATCTTTTACGACGTTCTTCTTCCAGTGCAGACAATTCGGACAGTACCCCCTTGAACCGCTTATATTCGATCAATCGCTGAACCAACTCTTCCCTCGGATCGATCTCCTCTCCCGCCTCATCCAGTTCTTTCCGGGGAAGCAACATTCTGGTTTTGATCCGCATCAGGGTCGCTGCTACAACTATAAATTCAGAAGCCAGTTCGATATTGAGACGCTCCATCGAATTCATATAATCCAGAAAGTCTGCCGTAATCTTCGAGATCGGTATATTTTCTATATCCAGTTCATCCCGCTCGATAAAGAAAAGAATCAGATCGAAGGGTCCTTCGAACTGCGGAAGCTTGATATAGTATTGATCACAGGTATTCTGAAACATATAAACAAATATACAGCTTTCGAACGGCTTGATTCAAATTTTTGATCATAGAGGAAAGAAATTGATCTCCATTTATCTAAGACACTATAGAAAAACCTTGCAGGAAACCTTCCCACCCAGCTCTTCCGCATACCTGCAAGATGCAGAATTTCGTCGCAAACACAATCCTGTTTTCTCGAAAAATAGTCGGTTGAATTCATGGGAGAGGCAGAGGTCCTCATCTGCCAACAAGCAGAACGATTTACTGATTTCCACTGAAATAAAACGTTATGTCGCCCTTTCAGTGTTTTCTCACGAAGGGATCTCTAAGCCTGCAGGGATTCCACTGTTGACGGACACGGTGGTGAGCCCGGAGGGATTTTTCCGTTCTGGGACACGGTGGTGAACCTAAAGTACCGGGGTCGCGCCCGCCAATGTACCGGGGCGCTTGCCCGCCTCTGGCATGATCCAGCCTCCGGCGCAATCCTGTTTTCCCAAAAGATAAAAGCATGATTCAATTTTGATGGTCAAAAAGCGCTGAAAGCGCGAAATCAAATAGCACAGGGTGCAGCCCTGTGTGTAAAGGCGTAGAAAAGTGAGCACTGAAAGTACGATATTCTCGGAAAGATTGAGAATGATCTATCCATGAATATGGACCATCTATTGCATCACTCCACATGAACAAAGCCTAAAGCTTACGGCATACCGCTTACAGCAAATGAAGTCCAGCTTCATCTCGTTTCATTTTTCAACGAGACACGTATTCCCCAGCTCTCGTACAAGCTCTTCTTGGCTTATGAATCTGATGCATCCGAATTCTCTGCGACTCTCCGCTTCTCTGGGAATCTCTGCGTCACAGCCATACACACTTCTCTTCGAAAACACAATCCTGATTTTATGAAAAATAGTCGCAATATCGCCCCTCGAACCTAGCCCCTAACACCTAACACCTAAAATAGCACCTATTTTGTTTTGATCACCCGAACCTTCCATACTTCAGGCCCTTTCTGAAGGTATTCCCAACGGAAGGGTTCCTTGCTTTCAGCTTCCATCTGGTAATACAGTGGCCGGGGATCATGATCATTGATAAAATCAAATGCTTCGCCCGGTTTGATATCAGCAAAAGCTTTGTAAAACATCTCATGCCGTTCCGTCGGAGGATAAGGTCGGATGTCAAATTCATTGACCACCGAAAAGCCATCGTCCCCCAGACCGCTCTTGGTCACTTTGGTGATATGAACCACAAATTCATTTTCTTCCTTTTTCTTATAAATCCATTTGTGGCGACCTTCAAATTTTTTGATGAAAATATGATGAATTTCAACCGGATCTTCAGCAGAGATCACTTCCATAATATCCCCCTCTTCCATCATTCCGTATCGGTGAAATACGATTTGCTTCCATTCTTCAGGTTTGGCTTTTCGCAGGTCCAGCAGTGTTGAGATATCAGTAAACTCTCTGCCCACGGAATCTTCGATGCGGGTGACTTTGACCTTCCATTCTCTTCCACCCCGGTTGAGATAATCCCATCCGACTACATCACCAAAAATCGATCGGAACTCATAATAAAGTGGAATGGGGTCGTGATCATTGATGAAAATGAAGTTTTTCTTCGCCGGAAGATCCTTGAATTTTTGAATCAAAAGCCTGTGTCTTTCGATGGGAACCAATACCCGTACATCGATTTCTTCTGTAGTATTTGATATATCTGTCATTATTGATGATTTTTAAAATAAATAAAGATAAATTTGTCCGAATATACGAAATAAAAACAGAGGCCAAGAATATGAGTAAAGAGATTTGAAAAAAGTGGTCAAAATGGAAAGATGGAATATAATCAAAACTGTGACATTGGTTTTGGCTGAAAATCTCGTGGAAATCAAAATCTATTTTTGGTAAAATGTGTTTGATCGGAGCACCACATTTTGATATTTATTTTTCACTTAAATAATATGTATATATGAGTTTATCAGAGTTGTTGATCACTGAAATAGAGAGAGAATTATCAAGTACCCGAGCGATTATTGAACGTATCCCGGAAGATCGATTCGAATGGAAACCGCATGAAAAATCGATGACACTCAAGCAGTTGGCGACACATATCGCTCAGCTGGCGGGTTTTCCCGGATTGATCATGAAGACTGAATATTTAGATTTTGCAGAAGGAGGATCGGAGACCCCCGACATCGAAAGTACACAGGATTTGGTTGATTTGCTTGATGAAGGATATGAAGATTCCTTGACGGCACTTCGCCAGTCCTCCGAAGAGGATCTGAACGATAATTGGATTATGCGCAGTGGAGATTATGTGATTTTGGATAATACCAAAGATTTTGCCATTCGTCATATGGGCTTGAATCACCTCAATCATCATCGGGGTCAATTGAGTGTTTATTTGCGACTTTTAGATATTGCAATTCCGGGTATGTATGGCCCCAGTGCAGATGATGCGGCTTAATGGCTTATAAGTTGATTTTTAAACCTGTGAATTTTTTCTTTTGTTATTCACCATTCTTTCGATCCGGTATTAATTGGTGACAGAACATTTCCTCGGGATTGTTCTGATGAGGACAACCGATTGTATCTGTAATGGCTGTTTAATATTGGCGGAATGAAGTGGAAAAAGATATAACCCCTTCTCTGTAATCAGCGAAGGGGTCTATTTTCATTTAAAATCGGGTACCATAATAATCACTGACAGAGGTATAATAACTGTGTCCGGCATCCGCTGGCCAGTCATCTTTGTCAAATCCGGGGCTGTTTTGCAAAAATTCTTTATCCGCATTTAAGATAAATTTTTCATGTACCCGATCCACTTCAAAGGAAGTGAAAGGAACTGCGAAATATTTATCGCCGATTCCCAGAAAACCTCCAAATGACAAAACCGCATATTTGATTTCTCCTGTGGTGGTGTCAATCATCAGATCTTTGATGTGTCCTAGATTTTGACCCTCTTCGTTTTCTACATTGGTACCATTGATGGTCGAGGCTGAAAGCATTCCGTAAGTTGCCATAGTTTTTGATTTTTTAGATTTTACAAATAAAGAAATCCGCATTGGATTTCATTTATGTAAGGATAATAGATTTGAAAGTAGAGGGTTGGTTCTATCAAAAAATAACTTGGCTGCATCCATTCCTCGTCAAATTTATCCCGCATTATTCACCACAACATTGTTTTGTTTGTTGTATATCGCTGAATATTAGATGATTGTCGTCATTTTTGAGGAGTTGAAACTCCTCAAAAATGGATGTTGTTTGGTTTTGTTTCATCTCATCTTATGGCCTAGACATGTGCATCCTCCTTCGTTGCAAAAGCCTTGCAATAGTATACTATTCCTGCAGCTTTCGTCGCCTCGGATCTACATGCAGCAAAACTCATGAATAATCCGGGTTATTGCTTTCTATTACTTTCTTTTATTTCCTGGGCATCCACTACGGCAATGGATACCATGTTGACGATTTGTCTTACGGTACTACCCAGCTGCAGTATGTGAACCGGTTTGTCCAGTCCCATCAGGACGGGGCCGATCGTATCAAATTCTGCCACTTCCATAAGGAGGTTGTAGGCGATATTTCCTGCTGCCAGATTGGGAAAAATCAAGGTATTGACGCCACCGCCCACCAGATCGCTCAACGGATAGTTTTCTTGTATGGCTTCTTCATTGAAAGCCATCGAAGCCTGGATTTCTCCATCTACCACCAGATCAGGTTCCTGCTCCTTGACCAGTTGCAGTGCATCCCGTACCAGCATCGCTTCCGGGGTTTGGCTTGATCCAAAGTTGGAGTAGGATAACATAGCAATCCGTGGGGTTACATTAAATTTTCTCACATTTCGTGCGGTCAGCAGCGTAATATCAGCCAGTTCTTCCACCGTGGGATTGAGATTGATCGTAGTATCCGCGAGGAAAAGCGGACCTTTGTCAGTCAGGGTGATATACATACCTGCTACTCTTTTGACTCCGGTTTTCATACCGATGGTCTGCAGTGCCGGCCGGATGGTATCCGGATATTTTCGCGTCAATCCGGAAATCAAGGCATCGGCTTCTCCTTTCTCTACCATCATACATCCGAAATAATTACGATCCCGCATGATCTTGATCGCTTCATAGAGGTTGAATCCTCGACGCCATCTTTTTTCGAAAAAATATTCTCCAAACTCGCGTCTTTTGGCTCTCAGATCGTCACTATCGGTATCGATGATCTGTGCATCATGGAGATCGATGCTGTTTTCTTTCATCAGACGTCGGATTTTTTTCTCTTCACCCAAGAGGATAGGGATTGCGATTCCTTCATCCTGTGCTACTTGTGCTGCTTTGAGAACTTTGGTGTTATCAGCTTCTGCAAATACCACTCTTTTTGGGTTTTTCCGGGCTCGCTGTCCCACCGCTCTCAGCATGTGGTGATCCAGTCCCAGTCTGCTTTCCAGCTCAAGATGATAAGCTTCCCAGTTGGTGATGGGTTTGCGTGCTACGCCCGTTTCCATTGCAGCGCGTGCCACAGCTGGCGAAACGGTGCTGATCAGTCGGGGATCCATCGGTTTGGGGATGATGTAATCGGGACCGAAGGTCAGTACTTTTTCGTCATAGGCCATATTGACCAGGTCAGGTACCGGAAGTTTGGTCAGCTCCGCCAGAGCATGAACCGCAGCCAGTTTCATTTCCTCATTGATCTGTGTGGCACGTACATCCAGTGCACCTCTGAAAATATATGGAAATCCGAGAACATTGTTCACCTGGTTTGGATAATCTGATCTGCCCGTAGCCATGATCACATCATCACGTACAGCCATTGCCGTATTGTAATCGATTTCAGGGTCAGGGTTCGCCATGGCAAAGACAATCGGATCGGGTGCCATGGTTTTTAGCATTTCAGGCTTGAGAACTCCTCCCGCACTGAGTCCGATAAACACATCACAATTTTTCATTGCTTCAGCAAGTGTTTCGATATCAGTGTCTCGTGCAAATGGTTTTTTTAGATCGATGAGATCTGTCCGGCGCGTGGTGAGTGGTCCTTCACTGTCAAACATGAGGATGTTTTTTGGCTTCGCACCCAGGGAAATGTAAAGATTCACGCAGGCAACGGCAGCTGCACCGGCACCGCTTACCACAAAGGAGACCTCGTCGATTTTTTTGTTGACCAGTTCAAGCGCATTGAGCAGGGCTGCTGCGGAGATGATCGCGGTTCCATGCTGGTCGTCATGCATCACCGGAATATTAAGTTCTTTTTTGAGCCGTTCCTCGATTTCGAAACATTCCGGACTTTTGATGTCTTCCAGATTGATCCCTCCGAAAGTGGGTTCCAGTGCTTTGACTACATTGACAAATTCATCGGGATTGTTGATATCCAATTCGAGATCAAAGACGTCGATGTCTGCATATATTTTAAATAAGACACCTTTTCCTTCCATGACCGGCTTGCCGGCTTCCGGCCCGATATCCCCCAGGCCCAGTACAGCGGAACCGTCCGTGATGACGGCGACCAGGTTTCCTTTTGAAGTGTATTTATATACCTCTTCCGGATTTTTATGGATTTCCATGCAGGGTTCTGCTACACCGGGAGAATAGGCAAGGGAGAGATCCCATTGCGTTTTGGTATCTTTGGTCGGATTAACCTCGATTTTGCCGGGTCTTCCTTTGCTGTGATAATGCAATGCATCCTGTTTGTTGATTTTTTTAGCCATATGTTTGATCGTAAGTTTGAGTATGCCCCCAAAATAAGAAAACGAAACCAGATTGTATAAATAAGAACTGGAATCAATTATTTTGGTGAAAAAAAGTAGTAGGAATGTCAGGCAGAAATTATAACATTTGGTGTTAAAAAAGATTAATTGATTTATGTCACAAGAATCAAATTTTCTTCAGTTTATCTTTGCGCCATCTCTAATCACAAGTACGGATTGAAGAAAAATCCTTGTATAGGAGTGATGGGGATTTGAAAAACTATTGATAATTAAAATAAAAAAAATGATCAGAAAATTCGGTTTATTACTGGCTGGCTTGATGTTGACGATTTCGGTTTTTGCCCAGTCTACCTGGGAAGCAGATCCTTATCATTCCAAGTTGACCTTCTCCACTACCCATTTGGGAATTGCGGATATTGCAGGTCTCTTTGAATCATTTGAAGCAAAAATTGTCACTGATAAAGATGACTTTAGTGATGCAGTTTTCGAATTGACAGTGGATATCAGTTCGATCAATACAGCAGTAAAGATGAGAGATGATCATCTGAGAAGCGAAGATTTTTTCCATGTGGAAGAATATCCCACGATGACATACAAAAGCACAAAAATCCGAAAAGCAGGAAAAGATAAATATAAGCTGACCGGAGAATTGACCTTCCATGGAGTGACCAAGGAGGTGACGATGGATCTCTGGTATCGAGGAACGATCGAAAATCCACAATCAGGGGCGGTGACAGCCGGATTTCAACTGACGGGATCACTCAATCGTTCTGATTTCAATATCGGTCCTGACTTTCCTGAAGCTATCATCAGCGATAAGGTGCAGATCAAGGCAGATGGAGAGTTTGTGAAGAAATGAGCAGATTTTTATCTGAACCCGTAAAAGGGAATAAAAAATGATGAAAACGGCGACCTGTCAATGAAAACAGGTCGCCATTTTATTTTATATTGGATGGAGTATGAACCATAGTATAATATAAAGTGAAATAAGAGCATGAAAGAGCTATCCGGAGAACATGAAAGAAAATATGTAGTACCTCCTTCTGTAAAAATTGGTCATATCCATTTGAAAGTAACCGATCTGGATCGGGCATTGGGGTTTTATCGTGATTTGCTGGGATTTGAAGTGACTACCCGGTATGGTGATCAGGCGGTATTTTTGTCTGCGGGTGGATATCATCACCACATCGGGCTCAATACGTGGCATAGCCGTGGAGGTACTTCAGCTCCGGTGAATAGTGCCGGATTGTATCACGTCGCATTTCTGTATCCCACCCGTAAAGATCTCGCTTTTATCTTCAAAAGACTTTTGAATGCAGGATATCCTCTGACCGGAGCCAGTGATCATGGTGTGTCACAAGCTATTTATCTCAATGATCCGGATGGGAATGGAGTAGAATTATACTGGGATCGACCGTCTGAGGAATGGGAATATCGATCGGATGGATCTTTGAAGATGGTGACAGAACCATTGGATCTTCAAGATCTTCTCAGGGAATTGGAATAGAAGATTTTTGGTTTGCCATGAAAACAACCTAATTTCGTCTTTGAAACTTTATTCAGATAAAAATTATAATCTAAAATGGAAAAATCAAAACGTTTCAAACGAGGACTGGAAGTGATCAAGGAATACGAGGACAAATCTGATAAGCCCGCCTATTCTATTACATTTGACAGTCTGATGGATCTGGATCCTGAACTGGAGGATTATATCGTAGAATTTGCTTTCGGGGATATTTATTCCCGGGAAGGATTGGATCATAAGCAAAAAACCTTACTTACGATTGCTTCTGTGGTGACCCAGAGTCTGATGCCTCAGTTGAAATTACACGTAAATATGGGGCTGACGGTGGGACTGACTCCCAAAGAGATCGTTGACTCTGTGGTTCATCTTCTTCCTTATGTTGGATTCCCGCGAGTGCTCAATGCGCTGAGTGTGGTGAAGGAAGTTTTTGAGGAAAGAGATGTTTCTGTTTGAAGCAGAGCCTGACAGATCTTATCAGGAATATTTTACTTTTAATTATAGGTGAGTTACTTAAAACCAAGAGTTTGATTTCTAGAAAGGGAACGATCGGTCGACAGTGTTATATAGGATCCTGTCACGCTGAGGCTCTGACGGAAAAAAGTCTGGAAATGGATTTTTGAAAAATAATCTGCTGGTTTATGGTTTCCTGGGCAAACTGAAACGGACGAATCTTAAAATAGAATACGAATGAATACACCGGAAACCATCGCGATCAAACTTTCCCGACCCGGCGAAAGAGCTGTCAAACAGGGACATCCTTGGGTGTTTGATCAGAGTATCGAAAAAGGTCCGCGCGATGCAGCTGCAGGAAGTTTGTGCGTTTTATTTGATCGGCGCTCCGACCGACCTTATGCTTTCGGGCTATGGGATCCCGGGGAAATCATTCGGATCCGGATTATCTACCGGGGCGATCATTTAAAATGGGATGATGCTTTTTTGAAAGCACAGCTACAGGAAGCTTTTAAGTTGAGAAAGTCACTTGTCGAAAATGTGACCGGGTACAGAGCTATTCATGGTGAAAATGATGGTTTTCCGGGATTGGTGCTGGATGTTTATGATCGAACGGGTGTGGTGAAGATATATTCAGCGATTTGGATTCCCTATTTGACCGCTTTGTTGCCATTGATTGAGGAGGTTTTTCAGCTGGATCAGATCGTGTTTCGACGGAGCAGAAAGTTGATGACTTCTGAGGCTATCCCTTACAAGGAAGGTGAAGTGATCGGAAAACCCTTGCCTGGTGAGAAGATCAGGTTTGAGGAATATGGCGTTTCTTTTTATGCGGATCCTATAGCGGGACATAAAACAGGTTTTTTCCTGGATCAACGGGCGAATCGTTTCTGGGTGCAAAAACATGCTTCAGGCCGATCTGTTTTGGATGTTTTTAGCTATGTCGGTGGATTTGGAATTCATGCCTTGAAAGGAGGAGCATCTTCTTTGACTTCGCTGGATATCAGCGCGCAGGCGATGGAGGTGGCCCGGGAAAATATAATTTCAAATGACCTGGATCTTTCCCGGTGGAGTCCGGTCGTGGGAGATGCTTTCAAAAAAATGGCTGGTTGGATTCGTAAACAAAAAACTTTTGATATGGTGATTCTGGATCCGCCTTCCTTTGCCAAACAAGCGACGGAAGTACCAGGAGCATTGCAACAATATGAGCGATTGGCGGAAATGGGAGCAGCATTGACCGGCCGACTCGGATATCTGATTCTGGGATCATGTTCCAGTCGGATTTCGATGGAAGATTTCAAAAGTGCCCATCAAAATGTATTGAAAAAAGAAGAATGGGAATTGATCCGTGAAGCAGGACATGATGTGGATCATCCGGTGCGTTTTCCAGAGGCAGAATATTTAAAAACCATCTTTTATCGCCGTCGGTAGGGCAGAATTAGAATTTTGTCTTTTGAGTGTTTCAGTCTTTCTTTGTTTTGGAGTGAAGGTTTGGCAATTTCCATGAGCATCATAGTGAATGTAAGGTTTTGACCAATGTTTGCAAACTGGATCTTTTGGGTGCATCCGGCAGCCAGCTTTCTATACTATGAATAGATCATCCATCGACCAAAGACTGCAACAGATCTTCCATCTCTTTTTTGTACTGATCAAACAGCAATCCGGTCGCCGGTCCATTGAAGCCGGTGTGGACGGATACAATTTCCCCTTTTTTATCTAAAATAAAAGTGGTTGGATAGGCTCCAAAATGATCGATCATTGGAAATTTTTCCCTTACATTATCTTCACCTAATTGGCCGCCGATCAGAAAGGTCATATCGATATTTTTACGATTTTTGAAGCCCTGAACCCGTTTTGCCTGCTCGGCTTCATCATCTGTGGTTTCGAAAGCGACAAATAGAAATTTCACTTCAGGGAAATCATCTTTTATTTCATTGAAGTAATCCACTTCTTCCACGCAATTGGGGCACCAGGTTCCGAAGATGCTAATGACAGAGACCCGGTCAGCCGTGAGATCTGAGAACTTTTTCGGGATGCCATTTTCATCTTTCAGATCCAGTTGAAAAGGCTTGTCATTGACTACCTTGGTGAGAGAAGAGGCATCCGGCAGATCAAAGTTCGGATCCCGTACCGCTTCAATCGTTCGGTCGCTCGATTTTACACCGTGAATGCGGCCAGTGAGCGTATCGTTTTTTATTTTTCCTTCCAGATAAAATAGAGAGTTCCCGCTGAAAGTACTCAGAAAGAAATCTTCTCCTTCTATCAGACCTTCGAGATGTTGATAATCTCCTGATCGGGTACGCATAGTTCCCTGAAGGATATCTCCTTTTTCCTCCAGGATCAGGATCGCATCAAATCCGCGATTGGGGAGGGAAACTCTGGTTCTCCATTCTCCGGAAAGACCACGATCGGTGCCATCCTGATTTTTGATTTTTTCTGCCGGTGTGGCTTTGATGGGTCTTTTCCGGATCGGATCATCATCAAAGTTCACCCAATAACCCGAAAGGGTATTGTTTTGATCAGGTGTGAAAGCAATTTCTGCGTGATAGTCAATAAAACGATAATAGGTGGTGTCGCCGGATACTTTATCCGGCTGTAGCTCAATCGTATCTCCGGCATTAATGATTTGCAAAACCTGAGTTTCATTGTGACCTTTGAAGGCGATCCGTGCCGGAATCCAATTTCCTTCATCGTTTTGGAGAGAAAGATCCCATTGATTTTTATGAGAAGAGGGAGAATCGGATGAAGGAGTACACGCCCCAAAGAATAATATGGCGATGAAGGCTGAAAAAAGATTTTTGACCAATTTCTTAAAACACTGTTTTCTTTGACAATGCATTGATAACGCATCATGAACTGATCTGGTTCATTATCTTAGCCCGTATTATTCACCACAACATTGTTTTATTTGTTCTGTATCGTTGATTATTAGATGATTGTCGTCATTTTCGAGGAGTTTCAACTCCTCAAAAATGGATGTTGTTTGGTTTTGCTTCAGCATCTCCTTCGTTGCAAAAGCCTTGCAATAGTATACTATTCATGCAGCTTTCGTCGCCTCGGATCTTCATGCAGCAAAACTCATGAATAATCCGGGTTACTATTGTTGTTTGAATTTTTGTTTTTTTTATGAGCAATGGCATCCTCATTTCCTTATTTGATCAATGGAAAAATATTTGTATATTATTTTGTCCGTCTTGTTTTAAAATCTAAAAATGAAAACCATGAAAAAAGCTTTAATTCTGTTCGGTTTATTGGTTCTGTTTTCTTGCAATCAGTCCCATGAAAGCGCACAAGGCCAATGGATCAAAGGATCAGAACAAGAAAAAATCGATGCCATCGAAAGGAATATCGGAGGTTTTGGAACCGCTATGATGGAGGTAGGATATAGATATCAGGAGTTGTATTGGGCAGGAAAGGATCAAAACTGGGAATATGCTGAATATCAGTTAGATGATTTACGGGAAGCGATCGAAAATGGATTGGAGCGACGTCCAAACCGAGCTCAATCTGCGGAGCATTTTTTAAATGTGACCCTGCCTGATATGGAGGAGGCGATCCAAAAAAAGGACTCGTCGACTTTTTTTGTGGAATTTGAACGGTTGCAAACGGGCTGTAACAATTGCCATCAGATGGAAGAGGTACCTTTTATTCGTGTCGGTGTTCCGGGAGCGAGGTTGTCTTCGATCGAACTAATGAAATAGGTCTGTCCGTTTTATTCAGGTGCTAAGCGTCCGTATCTGAACGATGTTTTATCATTCCTACTCTAACTGATAAGCCGCAATTTCATTTTTCAAAAAAGTGGGAACAAGGATAATTTCCCGGTCCGGAATGAAATAGATATCGGCGGTGTTGGATTTTTCCGCTTCCGTATCGACGATATTTGTTACTACGTCTCCATCGATATAATAAATTTTCCCGGCCCATTGGCTTGCGATGAAGGTGTTTTCATCCAGTATCACAAGACCATCTCCGCCCGGTACTTTATCTGTCAGCACCTCATATCCACCCTTATCATCAAATCGAATCAGCCCTTCTCTGTTCAGGCCATACAAGACATTTTCATGTGTCTCGAGACCGTTGATGTCAGGCACATTTTCTGCGATGATTTCATAGCCTTCATGATTCATTCGGTACACTTTTGCTGTTCGCATATCTGAGAAATAAATGTATGTACCGTCGGTGGCTGCATCATTCAGAAATTCTGCATTTTCCACCGGTGTTTTCTTTTGAATTTCCCCGGTTTTGAGGTCGATCTGGACGATTTCATCGATGTCGGTTACATAAAGACTTTCATCCATGATTGCCATGCCTTTCGGGGCATGAAGACCGGTGGTCCATTCCATGTTTACGACAGATCCGTCTGGGCGCACGATCGCAATAAAACCATCTCCATCCTTTTCGAGCGGCTGGGTATTGCCGCAGGAGACAAAAATAATATCTTCCGGCTCGTAATAGAGCGCTGACTCGGATCCGGTAAAAGTGGTGTCGGACTTCCAGAGCAGCCTGGCAGAAGGCGAGAGTACTGCGTGATCTGTTTCGGATTCTTTTTCGCTTGGATTTCCACAGCTGATCAAAAGCATAAAAAGAAATGCAAGGATCGAAGTGTAGGTTTTCATATGAAAGAAGTTGTGAGGTGAGCCATCTAAAATAAGAACAGATTCTGACATTTTGCCAGAACCTGTTCTAAAATCGGTTTTTATTTTGGAACCATCCGGATAAACGGACATATCATCTCTTCCAGACTGATGCCTCCGTGTTGGAAGGTGTTTTTATAGTAGTTGTGATAGTAATTGTAATTGTTCGGATAGAGGAAAAAATGATCCTCTTTCGCAAAAATAAAAGTTGAACTCACATTGGGACGAGGTAAATGTGCTTCAGCTGGAGTTTTTACTTCCAAAACATCTTTTTCAACGTATTTGAGATTTCGACCTACTTTGTATCGGAGATTGGTTGTGGTTTCCCGGTCTCCGATCACGCGCGACGGACTATTGACCCGGATAGTTCCGTGATCGGTAGTCACAAAAAGTTGGATGTCGTGTTCGGCCAGTTGCTGGAGTGTATTCCATAAAGGAGAATGCAAAAACCAGGAGCGGGTCAGGGAGCGGTAGGCGCGTTCGTCTCCGGCCAGTTCTTTCAGGACTTCCATCTCCGTCCGGGCGTGTGACATCATGTCAATAAAGTTGTAAACGATGACGGTCAGATCATTGTTCAGATAATTGGTCGCTCGGTTTTCCATTTCATTGGCTTGTTGAGCATTAGATACTTTCACATATTCCCATTTGATGTTTTTCTGGAAAGTTTTCTTTATCTGGTGATCCATATAGATGTCTTCGGAGAGATTTTTACCTCCTTCTTCATTGTCATTCTTCCAGTGATCAGGGAAATGTTTTTCGATATCAGCAGGCATCATTCCGGCAAATATGGAGTTTCGGCTGTATTGGGTAGCGGTAGGAAGGATCGAGTAGAAATAATCTTCTTCAAGGATCCGGAATTCTTCATTGAATATGGATTCCAAAACAACCCATTGATCATACCGGAGGTTGTCCAGCAGTAAAAAAATGGTTGGCCGATCATCCATTTGGGGAAATAATTTTTCACGCAGCAGGTTGTGTGACATGATTGGCGGATTGTCTCCTGCCATCCAGTCCATATAATTGCGTGTGATAAATTTTGAAAATTCCGTGTTGGCTTCGCTTTTTTGCATCGTGAGGATATCTTGCATCTGATCACTTTGAGAATCACTCAACCGTAATTCCCAGTTGATGATCTTGCGATAAATATCGACCCATTCTTCGAAGTCCAGATTGCTGTTGATTTCCATCAGGATGTTGCGGAACTCGATCTGATAATCCTGAACCGTTTTTTCACGGACGAGCCTTCGGTTGTCGATGATTTTTTTCAGAGTGAGGAGGATCTGGTTGGGATTGACCGGTTTGAGCAGAAAGTCGGATATTTCGGAACCAATGGCCTGATCCATCAGTGTTTCTGCTTCATTTTTGGTGATCATCACCACCGGGACATTCTTGTCCATTTGACGGATTTTGTCCAGAGTTTCGAGACCGGTGAGTCCAGGCATGGATTCATCAAGGAAAATGCAATCGAATGATTCATTTTCTTTCACTTCATCCAGAGCATCGTGACCATTGGTGACCGTAGTGACCTGGTATCCTCGTTTTTCCAAAAACATAAGCTGTGGCTTCAGCAGATCTATTTCATCATCTGCCCATAAAAGTCGTATGTTGTTTGTCATGTAAGATTTTGTATTTTGCGTGATAAAGGTAAAATGTTGATGAGAAACTGCTTCCCGTGAACGTTTGAAATTTAATCAATATTACAAACCTTGTTTCTAATGAATAAAAAGAAGATCATAAACGATCCCATTTATGGCTTTATTAACATTCCTGATGCGCGATTGTTCGATCTGATGGAGCATCCCTGGTTTCAGCGATTGAGGAGGATCGGACAAGTAGGACTGACTTATCTGACTTATCCCGGAGCGACTCACAGTCGTTTTCACCATGCACTGGGTGCTATGCATCTTATGTGGGAATCGATTGGTTTGCTGAGACACAAGGGAGTGGTGATCCATGATGAAGAAGCTCATGCAGCATGTGTGGCGATACTTTTACACGATATCGGTCACGGTCCTTTTTCACATGCATTTGAAAATCATCTCCTCCCCAAAACCCATGAAGAGCTTTCGCTGGAGATTATGGAAACCATGAATCAAATCTATGGCGGGGATCTGGAAATGGCCATTCAGATATTTAAAGGTGAATATCCACGGCCTTTCTTGCATCAGCTGGTATCCGGTGAACTGGATGTGGATCGGCTTGATTACCTGAACAGGGACAGCTTTTATACCGGTGTGGTAGAAGGCAAAATTGGCACAGACCGGATTATCAAAATGCTCAATGTTGTTGATGACAAATTGGTGGTGGAGGAAAAGGGTTTGTATTCGATTGAAAAGTTTTTGATGGCGCGTAAGATCATGTACTGGCAGGTATATATGCACAAAACGGTTTTGGCAGCCGAGAAAATGCTCATTGCCGCCATCAAACGGCGCAAAACAGTCTTGAAAGAACGGGATGCTCGACCTCAGACTCCGCTGGATCGGTTGCTGTGGGGAGAAACAGATCTTGAGGAGTTTTTATCTTTGGATGATATCGATGTACTTATTTCTCTTAAGAGACATGAAGAATTGAAGGATCCTATATTTTCATATTTGAGTGAAAGTATTCTAAATCGAAAATTATTCCGCAGTCTGATTCAAAATCATCCTTTCCCGGATCAGGAGTTTGTAAATATTCGCGAGAAGATCATGGCACATTTTGATACGGAGAAAGAAACTGCTTCACAGTTGATATTTATGGGTAGTGAAACTACTCAGTTTTATGACTGGAAACCAAATCAAATCCGCTTTTTGATGAAAGATGGAAGTACCCAATTATTCGAAGATATTTCTGATCTTGGTGCCACTCGTCATTTGACGACAAAATATTATATGGTTTATCCAAAAATGTGAGGTTGTGGGTTTTTCTTTATGTGTTCCGTGTAAATAATATACAGCTTCGTCTCTGTTTTTGCAAAATTATTTATTAAATTGGGGTGTGGGTTTTGAAAATGTGTCATTGCATTTGGAAATGGAAAAGTGTGCGGATATGAAAAAAAGAAGAAAAACCGAGGAAGAGTTACGACGTGAGAATGAAGAGCGTCGCAGGAGAATATCCCAGGAATTTGGTGGGATTTTTGATGAAAATGATCCGATCAATCCTGAGCTTGAAAATTTGTTTCTGAGAAATGTAGAACGTTTCGAAGAACAGTTCGCGAAGGCAAAAAAAATCAAGGTTTATGATCGACTGGAAAAACCTGAATGGATCCCGCATGAAGATTTGAATGAAGAGGAACTGGAGCAGCAATTGGAATCAATGCTTCAGAGAATGTGGGAATATGGAATTGCGCTCAATACTATCTGTGAAGTAGAGGATCGTGAGCTTTATCGCTTCATAACAGAAGAATTGTTTGAAGAAGTAATGGATGATGTGGATATCCCCGACATGATATGCAATTTTATCTATGAGGATTATTATCCCAATCATGTGTATAATGTCAAACAGGTGGTTACAGACTTTATCAATATTTTATTGCAGGAAAATTGTAATGTGAATGATTGGTTTTTCAATGAACAGTTGAAAGTCTTCTTGCGGGAAGGATATGAAGGTTCTGAAGCTTACACAAAAGTGAAAAATTTTGTTGATTCTTATACTTCGTTTTATATCCTGGACTTTTCGATGGATCAACCCCGGTTGTCCGAAAATATCCAATCAGCAAAGGTGCGTTTTAATATACACTACAAAGCTCTAATGGAGGACTCAGACGAAGAATTGGATTTTGAGGGTAAAGGAACCATTGAGCTTGTCAATATATTTAACCGGCTGGGTGTACATGGATGGGAAGTGACATCACTTGATATGCCTGCTTTTTCATTTTGATATTGGAACCAGGACCTTTTCTGATTGTATATTCTTGGCTTTTCCTGATACCTTAATCCTGATAGGATACATTTGGGGCTGGTTCTCCGGAGAAACCGATATTTTAGATCATTTATGATTTTTAAATAATACGGTTAAGAAGTGATGTCATCAATCCCAACTATTATGACGAGTGATCCCTATCGTCCCGTTAGAACTTTCAGATCAGGTAGCGTTTATATGCGACTTGTTTTTTTGCTCATTTGTACTTATTCGTTTAGTTTTTTAAATGTAAGTGCTCAGGAGAAATATGTAGACTTTTCTTCTTCTTATATTATTACGCATCAGGAATTATCTGTTCCTCACCAGGCAGCTGTGGATATGTTGCGTGATGAAATATATGACCGCACCTATATTTCAATACCTGTATCTGAAGATCGGTCTACGTCCGGTCTTCCTTTGATCGTAATGGGTACGAAATCTACACTTCATAATTGGATGGATGAACATTCAATACCGGTGCCTTCTGATATGGAAGCGGAAGGATATTCATTGATCCTCTCAGAAGAGGGACAAAAGCCACCTGTTTTGTATATCGTAGGTGAGGATGACCGGGGATTATTGTATGGGGTAGGACATCTTCTCCGAAAATCAAAAATGAAGAAAGGAAATTTTTTAATTCCTCGAAACATTGACGTGAATACTTTTCCCCGATACTCTTTGAGAGGACATCAGTTGGGATACAGACCCAAAACAAATTCATACGATGGATTTGATGTCGCGATGTGGGAGCAGTATATCCGCGATCTGGTCGTTTTTGGTGCCAATGCTGTAGAGCTGGTGCCTCCAAATACGGATGATGCAAGTACAGGACCGATGCTGACGCTTCCGCCTGAGGAAATGCTGGTTGAAATGATTTACCTTTTAAAAAAATATGATCTTAAGGCCTGGATATGGTACCCGCTTATGCATGGTGATTATTCGCGGCAGGATGATGTGAAGCAATCACTGGAAGAGAATCGCAGAATATTTAGTAAGCTTCCAAAACTGGATGCTGTTTTTGTGCCGGGGGGTGATCCGGGTGATGCTCCGCCAGCGGTGCTGTTCAATTATCTGGAAAAAAAGGCGGAGGTTCTCCGGCGATTTCATCCTGAGGCTGAACTGTGGGTTTCTCCTCAGGGATTTGATCAGCAGTGGATGGAAGAGTTTGTAGAATTGCTTCGGGAACAGCCTGAATGGTTGACCGGTGTGGTGCATGGACCGCAGGTAAGGATGAATGTGGATGATTTTAGAAAACTTGTTCCGGACAGATATTTGATCAGAAGGTATCCCGACATCACTCATAATTATGATGCTCAATATCCCGTGCAAGACTGGGATTTTGCTTTTGCTGCTACTCAAAACCGGGAAAGTATTAATCCGCGTCCTGTAGATCAGACCCATATTTTCCGGGCGCCAGATCCGGAGAGCTTTACCGGCTTTATCACTTATTCTGAAGGTGTGAATGATGATGTCAACAAAACAATATGGAGTGCATTGGGATGGAATCCGGAGACAGATTATATGGAAACACTCCGTGACTATGGCCGTTATTTCATCCATTATGATTATGCAGATGATTTTGCGCAGGGAATGCTTCATCTGGAACGCAATTGGCGAGGCCCTTTACTTACCAATACAGGAGTGTATCCTGCACTTATGTTGTTTCAGGACATGGAGAGAAATGCGTTGCCGGTTGTCCGGCTTAACTGGAGATTTCAAATGGCTTTGTTTAGGGCGTATTATGATGCCTACAACCGAAGAAGGCTGATCCATGAAACCCAACTGGAGGAAGAGGCGATGGATATCTTGAGAGCTGCTCCCCGCATTGGTGTAGGGGAAGCTATTCGGCAGGCAGAGAAGATGCTGGATCAAGCGAATCTCCATCCGGTGGCACCGGAGTGGAGGCAACGGATTTTTGAGCTGGCTGCTTCACTTTTCCAATCTGTCCGGATGCAAAAGAGTGTGGAGAAATATTACGCAGCAGGAGCAAGAAGAGGAGGAAATCTGGATCTTTTGGATCATCCGCTGAACAATCGGTTGTGGCTAAAAGATCAGTTCGTGAAAATTCGTCAGCTGGATAATAATGAAGATCAAATGGAGGCAATCGATGAACTGGTCCAATGGACGAATCCAGGGCCGGGAGGATATTATGATGATCTGGGGGATTTGAGTGTGCAGTCACATTGGGTCTCCGACGATCAGTATGAGCAGGATCCTTCTTTTCTGAGATCTTCATTTGTAGGGTACACGATTGGAGATGAGGTGATGAACTGGCGTGTGTCATGGGCCCGGTATGGTCAGGCACTATATGGCCAGCCATTGTATATGAAATATACCGATCTGGATCCGGAAGCTCATTATCAGATCAAGGTTACTTATGTAAAAGATCTTTATAGTGGGGATAAAATGGTACGATTGGTAGCCAATGATGACATTGAGATTCATGATTATATTGAAAAACCCACTCCCATTGAGCCAATGGTATGGGATGTACCACATGAAGCAACTAAGGATGGGAAGCTGTTACTTCGCTGGAACTCAGAAGGAGATATGGGCGGTACCGGACGTGGATGTCAGGTGGCGGAGGTTTGGCTGATCAGGAAAAAGTAAAATTATTCCTCTTCTTCTGTTTCTCCTATTTCCAGTATTCTTTTGAGGTTGGAGAGATCTTCTTCGTATGATTTTCCAAGCTGTTTATCCAGATTGACAAAAAGGAGAATTGCATTGTAAGGGGTGTGCAGATCGCCAGTGATACCCCATGTGACTTCAGTGGCTGTGTCGCCTACACTGATCATCCGCATGAATGTAGTTGATTCTGATTTGATCGGACGATGGTATTCCAGTTTGGTGTAGATGACATCGTTGTGTTCGAGTACGGTGATGGTTTCCTGACCGGCGCCTACGTCTTTTATTTTACTGTCCCAGGTGAATTGGAATCCAATTTTTCCCTCTTCACCCGAGTAGGTTTTTTTCATGCCGGGATCCTGATGTTTTCTTTTGACCCATTCTTCCTGATTCCGTAAAAATCGGAGGTAATCATATACTTCGTCGAGCGGTCTTTCGATGTAGATTGTTCTTTCTACCACGTATGTTTTGGGTGCAAAAATACTGAGAACAAACAGGAGCAGAGCCAGACCTATTATTATATAAAGGAGGATCATACGGGAATTTATTTCTGTTTAGTGCAGCAAGTTAGACAAAATATACAATTATTATGGAAGAGAGATGAAGAGGAAATACTCATTTTTTGGTGTTAAAAGAAAAAAGGATCCGGTTTCGCGGGTATTTCCAATAGATTTTGAATCAATGGTAAAGAATTTTGGGTGGCGGACAAAAATTCCTCATATTGCACGATTTTGAAAATTTGAAGTTGTAATCGCTTTGAAGAAAGCAATTTAATGTATGTGTAGAAGAATTTTATTACTTTTTTGTCTAATCTTACCTTCTTTTCTTTTCTCTCAGGAGTCATCACTTTCGATCGATCAAAGAATAGAGCAGGGATTCAAACCTATATCTGATTTTATTTATTGGCTCGTATTTTATCCCGTTGTCATTTCTGAGATGGAAGTGCCCATAGTTGTCCTGATACTCATATTTGGTGGTTTATTTTTCACGGTTTATTACCGGTTTGCCAATTTTCGTCTGTCGGGTGTAGCTATTCGTGCTACACGTGGAGAATATGACGAGGTAAATCACTATCGTGTGGTAGAATCTGAAAACGGGGAAAAGAGCGTTGCGCGGGTGAAAAAGAATAATAGAAAGATTTATGGTGAACTGACTCATTTCCAGGCCTTGACTGCTGCTCTTTCGGCTACGGTTGGATTGGGTAACATCGCCGGAGTATCTATCGCTATTGCGCTCGGAGGTCCCGGAGCTACAATATGGATGATACTGGTTGGATTTTTGGGAATGTCTACCAAAATAGGAGAGGCTACGTTGGGCGTCAAGTACAGGGAAATAGATGCTCAAGGAAAGACTTATGGCGGCCCTATGTATTATCTGCGAAAAGGGCTCGCCCGTAAAAATCTTCCCGTGTTGGGAAAGGTTCTGGCGGCGATGTTTGCCATTTGTGTGATCGGAGGATCCCTTGGCAGTGGAAATATGTTTCAATCCAATCAGGCTGCATCACAGTTTCAGCTTTTATTTGGTCTCGAAGGTGGATCAGGATCCGGATTTTGGTTTGGAGTTATCCTGGCAGTACTGGTCGGGCTGGTCATCATCGGCGGGATCAGACGGATCGGACAGGTGACGGAGCGGATCGTTCCTTTTATGGCGATCTTATTTGTAGGGTCTGCCCTTGTGATCTTGTTTGCCAATTTTTCTATGATTCCGGAGGCATTTGGAAAAATATGGCAAGGAGCATTTAATCCTCGTTCTGCTATGGGAGGACTGATCGGCGTGATGATTGTCGGTTTTCAGAGGGGTGCTTTTTCCAATGAAGCAGGAGTAGGGTCTTCCGCAATAGCTCATTCAGCTGTCCGTACCCGGTATCCGGCCAGTGAAGGACTGGTGGCTTCTATCGGGCCTTTTGTCGATACGGTCATTATTTGTACCATGACAGCTCTGGTAATCGTGATCACGAATGTAAAACATGATCTGTTCGAATATGCTAATCTTGACTCCAGTGGCAATGTCATCCTGAATGAGACAGGACAATCTATCGGTGGGGTAGATCTGACTTCGGTTGTCTTTGAGTCCACTATTCCCAATTTTTCAATTGCTTTGACTTTTGCTGTGATTTTATTTGCATTTTCTACGATGCTTTCCTGGTCTTATTACGGCTTGCAGGGATGGAAATATTTATTTGGAAAAGGGAAAGCTGCTGATCTCGGATTCAAAGGTTTGTTTTTGGTTTTTACTGTTATCGGTGCTTCTTCCAGTATGGAATCTGTGGTTTATTTTGCAGATGCGATGCTGTTTGCGATGGTTTTTCCCAATATGATCGGATTGATGATTCTGGCTCCACAAGTAAAAAAAGAAATATCCAGGTATCTCCGAACCGTCAGGGTCGTCGTCGCAGATAATGGACTCGCAGATGAAAAAGAGGAAAGGAAAGTGAAAGAAAAAGCAAAAGAGAGGATATGATAAAATATACGTTTATACGTAGAAAAAATTTGAAATAATCTGATCTGCCAAAACCTGCCCTTGCCGTGTCAGTATGTGTGAACCATTGATCGTCCGAATGTTCTTTTTTTTCTGTTCGGCTTTCAGCTGACCATAAAATGCAGAACGTAGTTCATCTGAAAACTGGCTGATTCGATCGTCATGGACTCCCCACATCGTACGCAATCCGGTGAGAAGGTATTCGTTGTACTGATCCTGTTCATCCAATACCTCCTCCTCCCAAAAGACTTCTTCATTTTTGAGCGCGCGTATATACTTTGCATTATTGGGAATGTTCCATCGGCGCCGGTAAAGATCATAGGAATGGGCAGAAGGACCGATTCCGATGTATGGTTCGTTTTTCCAGTATGAGGTATTGTGAATGGCCATTTTGCCCCGTTTCCCATAATTGGATATTTCATAATGGATGAATCCAGCCCCCTCCAGAATATCATGACCCAAATGATATTGATCTGCTATCTGGCTATCTTCAGGAAGCGTCAATGTACCTTTCTCTATTTGATGCCGAAGTGCGGTTTTGTTTTCGATTGATAAATTATAACAGGAGATATGTCCGATCGGATATTGTAATGCGGTTTTTAATTGCTGTTCCCATTTTTGTAAATCCAATCCGGGTAATCCGAAGATCAAGTCGATGGTGACTTCTTCAAATCCGGTTTCGAATATCTGATGAAGAGCACCGTGGGCTTCCTTTGAATTATGTGCGCGGTTCATCATGCGGAGGTCTTTGTCATCAAACGATTGGATTCCCACGCTAAGTCGATTGATTTTGCTGTAGAGGTGAAGATCTGCAAGGTACTGTGACGTCAGATCATCGGGGTTGCTTTCCAGTGTGACTTCCTTTAGAGAATCGAGCGAGGTGTATTGTTCGATCGTGTGAATGATTTCGTCCAGATCTTCCACAGGCCACAGGGAAGGGGTGCCTCCTCCAAAATAAAGAGTATGGATCGGATGTTGTCTTATTTCCTCTCCACGCATATGAATTTCTTGCAAGATTGCTTCTTGCATTGGTTTCATTCCTGCCAGATTGGTCGAAAAATGAAAATCACAATAGCTGCATTTTTGTTTGCAAAATGGGATGTGTATATAAATTCCTGCCACTGAATGTCTGTTAGGTCATGAAAAAATCGTTCTTTGCATGAATCTGGAGAGGTGCATGTGGTGATGGTAAATTCAAACGAACCTCTTCGGATAAATGTTTCGGAACTTATATAGTTCAAGACAGAGCTGATATTTGCAATATGAAATGGTGTCTTATACATATTGGGATATTTTTGTTGATGATCGTAAAGACGATCAATGGTCAGGATCTTGTACAGATCGTATGGGGAGGGAATTGTCCTGAAGCGTGGAAGGACGATCAGCGTTTTGAACAGATTTCTTCCGATTCAATGGAGAATTATTTATTTGAATCTGGATTCCCGTTTGCAAAGGTCACGGAATCAAAACATCAAAAGATCGTAGAATGTGGTCCGGAGATCCGGTATGTAAAAATTGTCTGGCGCGAAGATTCTACCTTGCATTATTTGCCGGATGAAGGTCAGGAAAATGTTTTTGAGTGGAAAGAGGTTGAGTCCCATCGGCATCAGATCCTGCACCATCTTGCATCCACCGGATATCCTTATGCGCAATTGATGACTTTTCCGCGGAAGGTGAGAAAGGATACCTTAATACTGGAGTATAATCTTGAGATGCTCCGGCAGGTGAAGATTGCGGAAGTAAAGGTGTCAGAAGACTTTGGCATGCATCTTCCCACTTTTTGCTCAATGATCGGGGTAAAGGAAAATCAACCCTTTGATATAGAGAAAATTCGGAGAAGTGAGGGAATTATTCGAAGATGGGATTTTGCTGCTCTGGATCGCATCCGGTATGATTTCCAGCCTTCCGGAGTGAATCTTGAATATATTTTAGAGGAAATTGATGCTTCACAGTTTGATTTATTGGTAGCATTGACTCCCTCCAATCGTCCTCAACAGCAATATGAACTGACGGGGAATGCATACATTGATTTGCAGAATCAGCTCAACAGAGCAGAACGCATTTTTTTCCGGTTTGATAAATATGCTAACAGCAGCCAGTCGATTGATATGCGATTGGATTTTCCATATTTACCCATATTGCGATCGGGTGTGATGGCAGAGGGTCGGTTGGATCGTCGGGACTCATCGGTTCTTGATGTGGGAGCAAGGTTGGGAGTGCAGTATTCCCGGGATCAGAGAAATCATTGGACACTGTTTTTCAAGCGCGACCAATCCCGACTTATTTCGATTGAGGAAGAATGGATAAAGCAGAATGGAGTTTTGCCTGAGGAGTTGGATTTCAATTATACTGCAGGGGGCATATCATTTGAAAATAATTATTTAGATCACCGGATGAATCCACGAAAGGGATACGCCGTGCGCTGGGAATTTTCGGGTGGAATGAGGAAAATTATCCCAAATCCTAAAATTCTGGCTATTGAAGTGAATCAGAGTGATGGCCGGTCTTTTGAAGATCAGTATGCAACCCTGGAAAAGACCGTGATTCGGACTTCTGTTTCTATGTCATGGGATCAGTTTGTCCCGGTCGGTTCCTTTGCCACCATCCGGATGAGGGCGATGGGGGAGTGGCTTTGGTCGACCCACGACTTGCTGGACAATGAGTTGATGAGATTGGGCGGTTTTCAGAATTTTCGAGGATTTCCAGAAAAGCTGTTTTTGGCAGATATTTTTGGTATGGGAACATTTGAGTACCGGTTTTTATTTGGGCCTCAAAGTAATGTCTATGTCTTTTCAGATTTTGGAGCTTTACGTCATCCGGAAAAAGATCAGTCAATTGATTTTCCATATAGTGTGGGAATAGGATTAAATCTGGGAACGAAAGCCGGGGCTTTTGGCATCTCATATGCGGTCGGTGGACGCCGCAAAGTTCCGTTCTCCTTGTCGCAAAGCCGGCTAAACTTCGGATTAGTTGTTAATTATTGAATGGAATGGTGAAGAACTGAAAAATCATGATTGATTATTTCAGAATTACTTACTTTCGATTCTTGTCATTGAAAATGTTTCTGAAACATTAAAAAATATCTGGCATTAGTATTATCTTAATGGCATGTCAGAACAGAAGCAACAATTCTATAATATCAAACAATGGAAGGAGTCAGACCGTCCCCGCGAAAAGCTAATGGAACTGGGGAGCAGAGCATTGACGGATTATGAATTGTTGGCGGTTCTGATCGGGCATGGAAATCGTGAAGAAAATGCGGTGGAACTCTGCCGGAGGATTTTGTCTTCAGTCAACAATGATCTGGTTCAGCTGAGCCGATTAGGATGTGACGATCTCATGAGATTTAAAGGAATCGGGATAGCGAAGGCAGTATCGATTGTAGCTGCGATGGAGTTGGGCCGGCGGAGGCAAAAATCGAAAGTATCGGAACGGCAGAGCCTTACGTCCAGCCGACAGGTGTATGATTATATACGTTCTTTTTTGGAAGATCTCAATCATGAAGAATTTTGGGTTCTTCTGCTGGATCGCAGAAATAATGTATTGGGACAAAAAAAGATCAGTAGCGGAGGAGTGGCTGGAACGATTGTGGATGCCAAAATGATTTTTAAGCCTGCGCTGGATCGATATGCGAGTCACATCATATTAGCTCACAATCATCCTTCCGGGAGTCTGAGCCCATCGATCCAGGATGTGAATCTGACTAAAAAGTTGAAAAATGCTGGTAATTATCTCGATATAAAGATATTGGATCATCTCATCATTACTGCACATGGGTATTATAGTTTTGCTGATGAAGGACGATTGTGAATGCTGATGACCATATCATCCTGGTCGTAATAAATTTTGATGGATTTACTTTGACGAAAAAGTACAAAGTGCAAATTATGATCCATGACTGTTACGAGAATGATGCAGTCCGGTTTTATTAATTACACCGACAGAGAAGGTATTATAAGCAAATTCTTGATAAAGATTAAAAACATTCCTTCTTCAAAGATAGTTTAGTAATATTACCTTTGATCTTTATGTCGCAAATAAAAGGAAATAAGTTTGACTGGGCCATATTGATGAGGATACTGTCTCTCGGTAAAAATTACAAGAGGCTTTTCATCCTTTCTGCTTTGTTGGCTATTTTGATTGCACCGGTGAGTGTGGTCCGGCCTTTGCTTATTAACAAAGCTGTGGATGATTATATCCTTCACTTTGACTTCAATGGACTGTTGAAGATCACAATGGTGATGCTTGGCGTACTTATATTGGAAGTTGTACTGCAATATTTTTTCGTTTTTATGTCCAATCTTTTGGGGCAAAACGTAATCCGTGATTTGCGTACAAAAGTATTCCGGCATGTACTTTCGTTGAACTTATCTTACTTTGACAGGACTCCGGTCGGAACATCAACGACTCGCACGATCAATGATATCGAGTCGATCAATGAGGTGTTTACACAGGGGGTATTGATTATGATCGCTGATGTGCTCAAAATCATCGCGGTGATTGTGACGATGTTTGTGGTTAGTGTTCGCCTTACCTTGATCGTTCTGGTGACCATGCCGCTGATTTTGATTGCTACATACATATTCAAAGAAAAGGTGAAGGTCGCTTATCAGCGGGTTCGGGCAGAAATCGCCAACATGAATGCATTCCTTCAGGAACGATTGAGCGGGATGTATGTCGTTCAGATATTTAATGCAGAAGAAAAAGAGAAGAAAAAATTCAGGGAAATCAACCGAAGCTATACCCAGGCCAACCTGGATTCGATCCTTTATTATGCTATATTTTTCCCGGTGGTAGAGATCATATCAGCTCTGGCACTTGCTCTGCTGGTGTGGTGGGGAGCCAAGGGCATCATCGGGGGAGGAGTGACATTTGGGAGCCTTGTTATTTTCCCCATTTTTCTCAATATGCTTTTCAGACCCATGAGGATGTTGGCGGACCGGTTCAATACATTGCAAATGGGAATCGTGGCAGGAGAGCGAATTTTTCACCTGTTGGATCGTAAGGATACGATCAGTGATACAGGAGAGATTGAGGTGGAAAGACTGGACGGAGCCATTGAGTTTAAGGATGTTTATTTTTCCTATGATGGGAAAAATGATGTCTTGAAGAACATTAATTTTGAGGTTGAACCAGGCGAAACATTGGCAGTGGTGGGGAGTACAGGATCCGGAAAAACAACCCTTATCAATATCTTGAATCGTTTTTATGAAATCCAGAAAGGTAAAATACTGATCGATGGTATGGATATCCGTGATATTCATCTGGATTCTCTGAGACATCGGATCGGGATTGTGCTTCAGGATGTGTTTCTCTTCAACGGATCCATCGCTGACAATATCAGAATGATGGATAGTTCGATAGAAATGGACGAAGTGATTCATTATTCCAAAATGATCGGAGCACATGATTTGATCATGGATTTGCCCGGTGGTTATGATTTCTATGTTTCAGAGCGGGGATCCAACTTATCATCCGGACAGCGTCAATTGATTTCATTCGTCCGTCTTTTGATTTTCCGTCCCGATATTTTGATTTTGGATGAGGCAACATCAAATATTGATATCGAAACAGAGAATATCATCCAATATGCAATTGAACAACTGATCAGCAAAAGAACTTCGATTATTATCGCGCACCGGCTGAGTACGATCCGCCATGCTGATAAAATCATCGTACTGCAAAAGGGTGAAATCATTGAAATGGGGACAATGGATGAGCTTTTAATGAAGGAGAAGGGACATTTCCGGCGTTTGTACGAACTTCAGTTTGAGGAGGTTTAAACATCTTTTTAGCAAATTTTCTTACTCTCATTCATTTTGGTATCAGGGATTGAAAAACAAAGACGGCTTAAATTGATTGTAAAAGATATGCATGCGGGTTAAAACAAATGGAATAATATGATTTTTATCAACAATATGGGACGACGTCCCAGCTTCGTTCATATCCTTTTTGCGTTTTTTATATTTTTCGCTTTTTTGTACGTTGGAATATATATTGCAAAGTGGTTTTTGTATTTTCTCGGGATTATAGCACCGGTTTTGCTGGTTGTAGCAGCTTTTCTCAATTTTGCCACTCTGAAAAACTTTGGGTTGTATCTCTGGAACCTCATCAGAAGACAACCTCTCATTGGGGTTTTATTGACGATTTTGGCTGTGGTTGGTTTTCCGCTGACCGCTGCGATTCTGTTTTTGAGAGCGCGTTCTCAATATTTGAAACGGAGAAGATACCGTGAACATATGACCTCAGATGGAAGTGAATACATTGATTATGAGATAATAGATGAAAGAGAATCCAGGCGCCGGATTGAAATAAGAAAGGATTGATCAAAGACTGAAATAATGGTAAAGATTATTCCGGGACATTTATCTGAGGAAAAAATCAGAAGGATATGATCATAGGATGGTTTTTTCTGATTTGGATTGTTCTTTTCTCGTTGATGCAGATATATCTGTATATGAATTTTGGATCCCGGTCTTATACCGCTTTTCAATATGAAAAAGAGCTTCCTTTCGTCTCGGTGGTAGTTGCTGTGAAAAACGAATCAGAATATATTTTTGATTGTGTGGAAAGTTTGATCCGACAAGATTACCCGCAGGACAAATATGAAATCATTGTGGTTGATGATCATAGTGAGGATGATACAATTCAAAGAATATCTGGTTTTGAAGATGTTCGGGTGATCACTCAGACCCGGGGCCGGGAAGGTAAAAAATCAGCTGTGGTGACCGGTGTGCATCATTCAAAAGGAGAATATATATTAACGACGGACGGGGACTGTATAGCGGATACCGGTTGGATTTCGACAATGGTAGAGTCACTGCTTTCGGAGGATGCTCAGATGGTTACCGGTCCGGTGAATTTTGCCCAGAAAACCCCCGGTTCTTTTATCGAACGATATCAGGTACTGGAACAAAGTGCTCTCAATATTATAACCGGAGCAGGTCTGAAAACAGGACTGGTTTTGTCCGCTTCCGGTGCAAATATGGGGTTTGGCAGAGAAGCTTTTTTCGCTTTGAACCCTTATCAGGATAATGAAAATATTGCTTCCGGTGATGATGTGTTTTTAGTGCAGGCAGCACGCTATCATAAAAAAAAGGTGGTCTACTGCGACAATATAAATGCGGTAGTGTTTTCCGATGCGGTACCCCACTTTTCGCAATTAGTTGGACAGAGGATACGCTGGGGGGGAAAATCATTACATTATGCTCACAGACCCACTCAAATCTATTTGATTCTATTCATTTTGGCGAAGGTGTCCATCGTACTTCTGCTGGCTATTTCTTTTTACCGCACCGATATGTGGAGTTTTTTCTTTATCGGATATTTATTGACTTTTTTGTCTGATTTTATGTTGATCCAAAAAGGAATGCGATGGCTTCATATGACTACATGCTGGCAGGATGTATTGAAAGCAAGTGTTTTTCAGGTTTTTCTGACACTTTATATTTCATTCGGTGTTCTTTCCCGCAGACCCGTGAAATGGAAAGGGAAACCCCTGACTACTACAGAGTCGGCCTGAAGCTGACTCTGATATAAAAAGCCTTCTTTGTTGAAGCATTAATTTGGACGTGGATTAAGGTCAGGGTGCCGAATATGTTTCTTTGTCAGAATTTTTTCCATTGTCTGCTTCCTTTTGGCTGAGGGTTTTTCGGAGTTCGCGATAATTTTTCCGTGCATCCACTGCCAGAATACTATTGCTGAAATCCATGAATAGTTTTTCGAAAGCCTCCATCGCTTTTTGAGGCTGGAGGAGTTTATTCAGGTATATATTCCCCATTTCAAAAAGTGCATTGTCGGCCCAGATCCCGTCCGGATAAAAATCGATGATCTGTTGGTATTTTTCCAATGCGGTATCATAATCCTGATTGTCCGCATGGATTTTTGCTTCAAGGTACATAATGTCATCCTGAAGGCTATGATCTTCTGACAGCTTATTCCTTAAGTTTTCGAGTTTTTCTATGGCTTGCTCTTTTTCATTTTTGAAATAATGAAAGTCTGCTGCTGCATACTCTTTCAAATGCTGATCCGTAGTATCCAACCCCATGTTGTCGATGATGAATACGTTCATATCGATTGCGTCATTGGCGATGAGACGGGAAGTAGCTACCCGAAGAATATCAAATTGTTTTTGAGCCCATTGAAAATCACCCATGTAATAAGATAATTTTGCGTTTTTAAAACGGGCCATCTGACCGATTTCATCTTCTTTATGTGCCTTGTCTACCTGAGAGTAGAGGAGAGTAGCTTCCCATCGGTCCCCGGTAGATAAATAGATGTCAGCCAGTAAAATTTTTGATTCACTTAAAAAATTTGGATTCAGGTTGTTGATCTTGACCAATTCTTCCAATGTTTTTACGGAAGCCGGATAATCATGCAACTCAAAAGCTTGTATCTCCGCTAGATCCTTGATCAACGGAGCGGTGAACCGGTTGTAGCCAAGGCTGTCAGCCAGATAAAGATATTCATCTACGAGATCTGAAATCTGATCCAGCCGGTTTTGTTCATTCTCCAGATTGATATGTGCTCTTTTGGCTTGTAAAGTCAGTTCATGAGATTTATAATAATAAGGAGATTCCCGCCCTTTTTCCCGGATGATATAATCCAGAATCCGGATGGCATCCTGGTACTGGTCAGCCAATAATGCGTTTTCACCCAGCCGGAAAACCCGATGCCCATTTTCTTGTTTTCTTTTGTCGATTGATCTCAGTTGCCGGTATGCCATAGCAAAATCGTTGTCCTGAATATAGGCCCAGGCAAGGATTTCGTTGAAGCTCTCTTCGCTGCTTGATTGTAATTTTCTTATCACCTTTCTTTTGAGCTCATCAAGAAAATCATCCGGAAGGTATCTTTGAAAATAATTGAGCACAAAAGAAGCGCTTTCCGGTCGATGTTCTACCGCATCCAGATACCGGTCGATCATTTCACTGTATTCACCCAGCCGGTAGTGCAATGTTGCCATCGGGAGGGTGAATGAAGGATGAATCTCTCCGTCATCAGCGGCTGAAGCCTGATAAGCTTTGAGAGCCCATTCAAATTTGTTTTTTTCTTGAAATTCTTGTGCCAGCCGTGCGATGGTCGAGGGCTCTCTGGCAGCAATGTCGACTGCTTTTTGAAATGATTCATCTGCTTTGTCTTGTTCTTTTTTGAGTTCAAACAGGTTCCCCTTCAAAAGATGATTCATCGGATCATTTGGAAAACGATTGATTCGTTCCTGAAGGCTGGACAGAGCTTCGTCATATTTTTGTAACTGGATCTGACTGTCCATCAATTTTTCAAAATATACCGAATTCTGTGGCTGTTTTTGAACCAGTTCTTTAAACATGCTTTCAGCTTTCTCAAATTCGCCCCTGTTGAAATAATGCATTGCAAGCTGGGGATTTTGTCCGTAGGCCACTACGGAAAAAGAAATAGCGAAAAGCATAAAAAACAACAGTCGTCGTCCGGATTGAGTGATTTTCATCTTGAAAATATATTTCTTGTGGTAATTCGTGTCAAAAAGATACAAAATTTATTCCTGAAATCAGAACCATCTTTTCCTGGTGATATACCATGTGTCAGCACAAATGGTGTGATATATCATCATTGGAAGATCTGGTTCCTGTTGTCCCTTTGTTTCAGTCCAACGAAACCGAGCCTGGTTTTATTGATTTGGTATCTGCCCAAATTCTATTTAACCGGCTTTGCAAAGCCGTTGGCTTTTATCGTGTACGCCGGATGATGATAGCTGATGCTCCGCCCCCTCCGTTGCAGATGGTCGCACAACCGGTATTTTTATCCTGGATATTGAGCGCGTTGATGAGCGTGGTCACAATCCGGGCTCCCGAAGCACCCAGTGGGTGACCCAGGGAGATCGCCCCTCCCAGGATATTGACCTGGTGATCTTTGATTCCCAGCTCATGAGTGAAAACCATCGGCACAACTGCAAAAGCTTCGTTTATTTCCCAGATGTCAATTTCCTTAGGACGGATTCCAGCGCGGGCCAGAGCTATCGGCACCGCTTTGGTGGGAGCTGTCGTAAACCATTGAGGATCATGTGCTGCATCGGCATATGAAATTACTTCTGCAACAGGAGTTACCTTGTTTTCCTCCAAAAACTTTTCACTTACGATGATGAGTGCCGAAGCTCCGTCGTTGATCGTGGAGGCATTGGCCGCTGTAACGGTTCCCTCTTTCGAAAAAGCAGGTCGAAGATCCGGAATTCTTTTAAAGTCCACTTTGTCGATTTCTTCATCAATATCGATCGTCAATGGATCGTTTCTGCGTTGAGGAACCTCTACCGGAGTAATTTCATTTTTGAACCATCCTTTTTCAGTTGCTGCTTTTGCCCTCTTGTAGCTTCGTATCGCATATTCGTCCTGATCTTTACGTGAAAATTGATATCGTTCTGCCGTCTGATCTGCGCATACTCCCATGACCGATTGACTATAAGCATCCGTCAGCCCATCATGGAGAAGTCCGTCAATCAGAGTACCATTACCAAGTTTGCTGCCGAATCGAACTTCTGGAACATAATGTGGAATTCGGGTCATATTTTCCATGCCTCCTGCTACGACTACATCTGCCAGTCCAAGCTGGATCGATTGAGCAGCCAGTATGATGGCTTTGGTTCCGGAGGCACACACTTTGTTGATGGTGGTACAGGGGACATGATCTGATATTCCGGCTTTGATAGCGGCCTGTCTTGCAGGGGCTTGTCCCAAGTTTGCTGACAGGACATTTCCCATATATACCTCATCGATTTGTTCGGGAGATATACCTGCCCTTGTGATGGCACCACGAATGGCTGCTGCTCCCAGATCTATGGCAGAAACATGAGTAAAGACTCCACCAAAACTTCCAAAAGGAGTACGTGTCGCTGAAAGGATAAATGCTTTTTTCATTGTTCGGTTTTCTTCTTTGAGTTTTATTACGCTGTAACCCGAAGATCACATTAAATGTTTACAGATGTAAAAATTGTAAAAATTATCGTTCGATCAAAATATATATTTTGGAACAAGAGCAGAATTGTTTTTATTTAACCTGAGAGGTCATTTAAGGTAAGTTAATTAACAAGGCTTGGGTGTAGAATTAAATAATATTGGATTACTGAACTCGTTTTAGGTCAGTAATCTTTGTTTGCTGATTTATTTATAAACAAAATAATTAACTTATGAGTATTGGAAAATCAAATTTGCTAAGCTTGCTGTCATTTGCATTTTTATTTACGTGGACATCATGCGACGATGATGATGACAATGTGCTTCCAGAGAGGGATTCGGGCGAACTACGCATCGAAATCACTGATGCACCGGTAGACGATCCCCTGATCGAGTCTGTGTATGTTACTATTTCAGATCTGAAAATTAACGGGGCTTCTTTCCCGGAGTTTACGAAAAAAACGATCAACCTTCTGGAATTACAGGATGGAAAAACAGAACTATTAGGTATAACTGGAATTGAAGTAGGAGAATATGAGGAGATTTCTCTTGTAATAGAAGGAGAACCTTCTGAACTGGTGACTTATGTGGAGGATGTAAATGGAGATATCCATGGGATGCTTCAGGAAACGGTCACATTGGACAAGCGATATGATTTTGAAATAGTAAAAGATAGTGCATTGCAACTGGTGATCGATTTTGATCTGAGAAAAGCATTAACCCGTACTACAGATAGTTTGGATCTTTATCAGTTTGTAGAAGAAGGAGCTCTTGTAGAGGCTCTGCGGGTGATCGACAAAGATGAAGCAGGTGAAATCAACGGAGAAGTGAGCAATCCGGGTAATAGTGATCAGGTGGTTGCGTTTATTTATGAAAAAGGAGATTTTGCAGAAGGAGTTGAATCAGAATTGAATACGGATAGCCTGCGGTTTGCAAATGCGGTGACCAGTGCTTTTGTTCATTCTGATGGCGGTTTCCTTTTCCCTTATTTGAATCCGGGTGAGTATGAACTTCACTTTGCATCTTTTGCCGTTGATGAGAACAATCAACTTGAATATGAAGGACTTTTAGAGACTGATGTATCCGGAGGCTTTGACATACTGGATATTACGATAGAACCCAATACTGAAACTACTATAAATCTATCATTAGGTGAATTGTTGCCCTTGTAAACAATGGTCTGAAACTATAATCCTATGAAAACTTTGCCGCATCCAGTAAATGGAATCGGCAATATGAAGAGGTAATCAATTGGCTTGATGATAGTGAGGAAGTTCGTATAATACGGACTTCCTTTTTTTGTTTCAGTCCGGTATTATTGAAGTTCGTTTTGTATCTTTACCCCCATGGAAAAATATCATACCTCTATATGTAAAATTGTTTTGCGGTCGGCAATCGCTGCTTTTGCTTTTCTGTCAATCTTCTCATGTAGTTCTACACTGCATTTTCAGGATGCAGCCCCTTTGGGGAAAGGAGTCGGAGAAGTAATGGGAGGATTTGGTGCCGGCTATTATCCCGAGTCGATAGAATCACGCAATTATGGCTTTCCTTTTACAGCCACCTTTCGGTATGGAGTAGGAGACCGTAGTGATTTGGGTATCCGTTACAGTCTGGCAGACGATGTCGAACTCAACTTCAAGCAAAATCTGGTTAATTCACGGCTCTTCTTATTTTCTACCGGTCTGAATGTAGGTTTGGATGGTGTCTTTTCAAGTGACAAACATTTCCATGCAACCTTACCCCTGTATGTTCAGTTTAGATTTGGTGGATTTTCAATATACGGAATTCCAGCTGTAAACACAGGAAAATTTGGAAGTTCGGTTGGATTATCCGGAAACGTAGGTATATCAATAGGGCGATGGGATGAACGATTTTTTATAGAAGGAGGGGTAGCAGATTTTCAGGGAATAGGAACCGCGATAAAAACTTTGGGGGTTGGATTTGCGCATCGGTTTTAATAGATCACGGACTCATAATTCAAGAAAAAAAAGGGAATGAAAATCGGCATTATAAAAGAAGAAAAGAATCCGCCTGATGCGAGAGTAGTACTTACACCTACGCAATGCGCCCATTTGATAGAAAAGGGGGTGGATCTGGTGGTGGAGCGGTCAGATATCCGTTGTTTTCGGGATGATGAGTACGAAAAATTGGGTGTACCTCTGACTGATGATGTTTCGTCATGTGATATTTTGCTGGGGGTCAAGGAGGTTCCTGTAGAAAAACTGATACCGGATAAGACTTATTTTTTCTTTAGCCACACTATCAAAAAACAAGTTTACAATCAAAAATTGCTCCAGGAAATTCTTCGAAAAAATATCAGGTTGATCGATTATGAGGTGCTGACGGATGCGCGGGGTAAAAGAGTGATTGCATTTGGAGTTTTTGCCGGGATTGTGGGAGCACACAATGCACTGTGGACGTATGGCAAGCGAACCGGGAAGTTTGAATTGATGAGGATGAAGGATGCATATGATTATGATCAGGTGAAAAAAACGTACACGAATATAGATTGGCCTCCCATCAATATTGTATTGACCGGCAAAGGACGTGTAGGAACCGGAGCTGCTCAGGTACTACGGGAGATGGGGATAGAAGAAGTGTCGCCGGAGGCATATCTGAATGAAAAATCTGATCGTGCACGATTTGTACAGATTGATTACAATCATTACGTAGCTCCCCGACCAGGGAGTGATAAAGAATTAAAAGACTTTTTTGAGCACCCCGGAGAATTTATATCAGATTTCCATCGATTTGCAACCAAGTCTGATATGATGATCAACGGGATATTTTGGGATAACGATGCTCCTGTATTCTTTACCAAAGAAGAAATGAAGCATGATGATTTCAGGATAAGAGTAATCGCAGATGTGACCTGTGATATCGCACCGGTATCATCTATTCCATCGACCCTTCGTGCGACAACTATCGATGATCCCGTATTCGGGTATGATCCTGTGAAGGAAGAAGAAGTAGCTCCGTTTCAAGATCATGTGATCGATATGATGACAATCGATAATTTGCCAAACGAATTACCGCGAGATGCCAGCACCTCGTTTGGTGAACAATTTCTGCAAAATGTATGGCCCCAAATCGAGAAAAATGAATTTGATTCGGGAGTTTTATCAAGAGGAACCGTGACAGAGAACGGTGGCTTAGGGAAATATTTCCAGTATTTGAGGGACTTCGCCGGATTATCTCCTGCGTGATTTGAGGTTGTACAGCAGACGAAATCAATAATGTTTATGAATGATGCCCCATCGTGGTGTTTGATGCTCGGACATAGAAAGAAAGTGGGGAGATCTTAGATGTTTTCTACAGAATTTTTATCCGCTATGATGTCTTTCAATTCTTTCAGCTTGGCATATTCATCGGGCAATACTCTTTTGACAGCTTCTTTGATCGATACATAGGTCGCTTCATCATATTCTACAAGATAGTCTTTCAATCGTTTGGTGACATAATGTACATCATTGAGTAGAAGACTGCGCAAGGAGGGTAAATCTTTTTCGTCTTTCTCAAGAGCAACCGTTTGAACATCTGTATCTGTATCACCTGCAGCGGGTTCATCCAGCTGTATGAAGTCTTCCTGAATCTCCTCTGGTTGAACAAATCCATTGGGTAATGACCATTTGTGCCCTTTGGGATCTCCTTCATCTTTGATCAATAAAATCTCAAGACCTTTTTCAGCCATTCGGTAGATGATGACTTTTGCAAGCTTTTTGACACTCATGAAAAGTGAATTGGTAGAATTAAAATAGAAACACAAACCGTCGAATATACACAAATATTATTGGAAGTTTAAGGAATGAGGATTTGAATTGGAAAAATAACGACATTGTGGAAATATTAAAAGAAAGTGCCACATAATGCTATGAACCTGGTAGTGTTTTGGGGGAGGATCATGAGAATCAAGAAGATCAGGCATGATGCTGGGCAAGATAGATATCAATTATTTTTTTACAGCCCAGGACTTTGAAGATAATGAGTTCTTCGGGAAGGAATTCTTTGTAGGTTTCGACTGCTCGTGGAAAGGGCAAATCCCAGTCTTCTGGTGATTTAATTCCTGCCAGCGGGGTATGTTCTTCATTGAGTATTTCAAAGAGGTTGTTCCTTTTTTGTATCAAGCTGCCAAATGCGCGTTTTAGTTTTTTGTTGACAAAACGATTTTGATCATCTATGATGCCCAAATAATCTCCGTTGACGTAGATTTGATTCTTGGGGCTGTACCATATTTCGTGTTCAGGTGTGATCACGATGGTGAAATGTTCAGATTGAGTGATAGGTTTTTTATGAAGAAAAACAAACATATTCTCCTGATAGATGGTGGTGAAAATTCCCTGGATCGTATGCCCAAAACCTTTTCTCTCAGATTTCTGGTGGAGATGATAGGATAATAAGGGAATATCGTGGCCTGTCCAGGGAAGTAGTTCCTGGATATGTCGCTGATATGTTTTCCGGGTCTTTTCAGATTCCTCTTTGATTCTGTCCGGTATTGATTTTCCAAAAAAGAATCGTTGGAAAAAATAAATGGTAATGAGTAGTCCGACAAAGAAAACGATCATGATTCAATCCTTTGGCACAAGATAGTGAAGTCGGAATAATATTTCATGGGCGATCTGGAGGATTTGTTTTTATATTTTGAATACAGGGGGATTTTATTTTTTTGAAATAAAAAAAGCCCGGTGGATTTCCACAGGGCTTTTCTGCGATCTAAAAAATTATGATATTATTTTCTCTAATCTTGTCGTCGGGATCTTGATCTGTGACCCCGGTCTCTGTTGCGACCTTGCTGGTGCCCTCTCTTTCTGTGAGAACCTCCTCCGCCTCTTCTTCGGTCATCTCGTCCACCGCCTGTTCCATCTCTTCTGGAATCCACATCATCACCATCGGGATGAGGCATGGCAGCTTTTCGGCTTAGTTTCAATTTTCCGTTTCGACTATCGACAGACAATAGTTTTACTTTCACCGGATCTCCCAGTGCAAAGACATCTTCTACATTGTCGATATGACTGTGAGAGAATTCGGAAATATGCAGAAGTCCGTTTTGTCCTTTAAACTCAACGACTACACCAAATGGTAAGATTTCAGTGACTTCAGCATCGTAGATTTCACCAACAGTTGGTTCAAAAATGATGTCCTCGATTCGGCGGATTGCTTCGTCGATATCTTCTTTGTTACTACTGGAGATCTGAACAATTCCTTTCTCTCCTTCTTCTTCGATGGAAATTACCGTATTGGTTTCTTCCTGAAGCTCTTGAATTACTTTACCTCCCGATCCGATCACAGCACCGATTTGTGATTTGTCAATGATCATTTCCTTGATACGAGGAGCAAACGGTTTGTAATCATCACGTGGCTGGGCAAGGGTTTCGTTCATCTTACCGAGGATATGGATTCGTCCTTCCTTGGCTTGCTCCAGTGCTTGTTCCATCACTTCGTATGGTAGACCTTCCACCTTGATGTCCATTTGACAGGCGGTGATACCTTTCTCGGTTCCGGTGATTTTGAAATCCATATCACCGATGGCATCCTCATCCCCCAGTATGTCTGATAAAATCGCTACTGCGTCTCCTTCTTTGATCATTCCCATCGCGATACCCGAAACCGGTGCTTCGATTTTGATTCCTGCATCCATCAGTGCCAATGATCCTGCACAAACGGTTGCCATAGAAGAAGATCCATTTGATTCCAGGATGTCGGATACGATCCTGATCGTATAAGGTTGATCTTCCGGCATGACCCGTTTCAGAGCGCGGGCCGCCAGATTCGCATGTCCTACTTCCCTTCTTCCCGGTCCTCGGTTGGGTCTGACTTCTCCTACGGAGAAAGACGGGAAGTTGTAATGCAGAATGAATTTACTGGTGGTGTTTTCGAGTGCTGTATCGATCATTTGCTCATCCAGTTTGCTTCCCAAGGTAAGAGAAGTGAGAGACTGTGTCTCACCTCTTGTGAAGAGCGCCGATCCGTGTACGGAAGGCAAAAAGTCCACTTCGGTAGTGATAGGTCTGATCTCATCATACCGACGGCCATCAAGTCGTACCTTGTCTTCGATGACCATTTTTCGAATGATAGATTTTTTCAGCTCACCAAAATATTCGTCGAAAAATGGTTCAGCTTCTTCCAGTGCTTCTTCACCATTTTGTTCTTCGTACTGTTCTTTAAGATTTACAAGGACCTCATCAAATTTTTCTCTTCGATTTGCTTTCAAAGAGTGGCTGTGCGCAACCTCGGAGATTTTCTCTGTTGCGTGATCATGAACATATTGTTTGATTTCCTCATTTACTTCAGGTTCCGGTACTTCCCGGTCGGGTGCTTTGTTTTCTATTTTTGCAATCAGATCAAGCTGCGCCTGACATTGGATTTTGATCGCTTCATGGGCGACTTTGATCGCCTCGATGAGTTCTTGTTCGCTTACTTCATCTGCTTCCCCTTCTACCATCATGACATTGTCCATTGTCGCTGCAACGATGATATCAAGATCGGCTTCTTCCATCTGACTCTTATTGGGGTTGATGATATATTCTCCATTGATTCTTGCTACCCTTACTTCCGATATGGGGCCGTGCCATGGAATATCGGATATGGATAGAGCGGTGCTGGCTGCCAGAGCAACCAGGGCATCGGGCATGACATCTTCTTCTGCAGAGATGAGGCTGGCCATCACCTGCGTTTCGTTCATATAATTCTCCGGAAAAAGGGGGCGGATCGCCCGGTCTACTAATCGGGAGGTTAGAATTTCGTAATCATTCAAACGTGCTTCACGCCGGAAGAAGTTTCCTGGAATACGACCTGCAGATGCAAATTTTTCTTGATAATCGACGAAAAGCGGGAAGAATGGAAGATCCTCTTTGGCTTCTTTGGCCGATACTACTGTGCACAGGATCATGGTGTTGCCCATCTTAATAAGGGCAGAACCATCCGCTTGTCTGGCAAGACGACCCGTTTCAAGGGTGATCTCCCTGCCGTCGGGGAGGGTAAATGTGTGCTGGATAGGATTTAAATGTCCCATAAAATGAATTGTTTTTTGATTAAAAAAAGAGGCAGGAAATTCTTAGCTATTTTTTATCCTTGGTTCAATGCTCTTTCTATTCGAGTCTTTAATCATAAAACGAGTGGTAGAAAAAAAGCGTACTTTTTTCAAGTACGCTTTTAAATGCTTTTTATTTTCTCAGACCAAGCTTTTCTATAATCGCTCTATAGCGCTGGATATCTTTTTCAGCAAGATAACCCAGGAGCTTTTTACGCTTTCCTACAAGAGAAAGCAGTGCTTTTCTGGAAGAGTGATCTTTTTCATTGTGCTTCAGATGCTCTGACAATCCCTTGATTCGTTCTGTAAAAAGGGCGATCTGAGCTTCTGCTGAGCCTGTGTTGGTCTCACTTCCTCCATATTCTTTGAATATGTCTCGTTTTTGTTCTTTCGTTAGATAAACTGCCATAAAATTTTTACCATTTGGTGATTGTTAATAAATACACGTATAGCGCACGCAAAGATAGTAAAAATTAAACAAATCAGGATCTTTTGTCTCTTTCTTTTTTAGCTTCTTCCCACAATAGATCCATTTCTTCGAGTGATAAATCGGATAAAGGACGTTGCGCTTGATCCTCAATATATTCAAAACGACGTTTGAATTTTCGATTGGTTTTTTCCAGGGCGATCTCCGGATCAATATCGAGATATCGACTCAGATTGACGAGGCTGAATAAAAGATCCCCGAATTCTTCGGTAAGAGCTGTTTGATTTTCCCTGTTTTCGAGATAAATCGTTTTGAATTCTTCCAGTTCTTCATCGATTTTGGAAATGACATCACTCACCTCTGCCCATTCAAAACCAACCTGAGCAGATTTTTCCTGTATCCGGCGTGCCTTGATCAATGCGGGTAGGGAGATTGGAACACCTTCCAGAACGGATTTTCGGCCTTCTTGCATTTTTATATTCTCCCAGTTTCTCTTGACATCTGCTTCGTCCGATACCTCTGTATCTCCATATATATGGGGATGACGGCGGATGAGCTTTTCGATAAGGGTGTCTATTACATCTCCGATATTGAAGGAGTTTTTTTGTTTTTCTTCCGCAATCCGCGCATAAAATACTACATGAAGCAGAAGATCTCCCAGCTCTTCCCGGATCTCATGCATGTCGTCTGACAAAATAGCGTCCGCAAGTTCATAAGTTTCTTCAATCGTCAGATTGCGCAGGCTGAGAAAGGTTTGCTCTCTGTCCCAGGGACATTTTTCGCGCAGATCGTCCATCACTTCCAGGAGTTTTGCAAATTTTGACTTTATGTCCGGAGTATCTCTCATAGCTTCTCTTGATCTTGATATAGGTAAATAATCAAAGGTAAAGGAAAAAATAGCCATATAGTGACGAATGATCCACAGAAAGCAGGTATATTTGTCCTGAAATCTAAAACTCTTCCTTCTCGAAGGGTGTTAGATGAGTAACTAAAACGAAATTGTCATGGCCAGTTTTTTGTGGACACTTACGATCATATTTGTTGTTTTTGGTCTTTCTTTTCTTCTGATCAACATACGACAGCTGATCATTGGAGAAGAATTTAGAGGCACTTGTTCCAGCAATAATCCGATGCTGCAGGACAAGGTAGGAACTTGTACTATGTGTGGCCGTCAGGCAGGTGAACCTTGTGGAGATCCTGATTTGACAGAACAAAAATAGTGGATTTTACCGGGCCAGCTGCCAGAAAATTTTCCGGATGAAGATCCATTGACGCGGAATGACTGCGTCTGGATTGTTTCATACCTTTATTTTAGTTTTTATCGTTTCTCAAAAAACCCCAGTGGGTAGCGTCAAGATTTTTGATCCGATACCTTTCTCTGTTTTATTTTGCTTTTTTCGTAGATGATTTTCAAATCGACGATTTCCTCTAAGGCAAGATTGAACTTTATACGACTTTCCAAAAAATGGACTTTTGATCCAAAACTCCCTTTCTCTTTGAACCGTATGGTACCCAACTTGAAGAGAAGCAGGTCTATCTCTGTAATCGTGTCAATATTGTGAAACGGATATCGATACGTTTTGAAATAGTTAGTCACATAGACGAAGTCAGTATCTATTTCCACTCTTTTGAGCTGAAGAAGTGTAAAGTAAAAAAATATGACGCCGGTGATGTAAAAGATTATAATTCCGATTTTGTAACCTAATGTTTGAAAAAAAGCAGTCTCATTTGCATAAATAAAGGAAGCAACCATAAAAGCGCCGAAAAACACCAGCCAGAAAATAGGAACAAATAAGAAAAAAAATAATGTAAATGAACTGCTGATCCGCTTAGGAGTTGTCATATGCTGCTTTTTTTTCCACCCGTTTCACAATAACAATACTGAGCTCATAGAGTCCATACAGAGGAAATGAGATTAACAGTTGGGTCATTATATCGGGTGGCGTGATGATCGCGGACACGATAAGGATAACAACCAAAGCTACACGACGATATGCCTTCAGGTCTTTGGAGACGATCAGCCCCACCTTGGCCAGCATAAACATGATGACGGGCAACTCAAAAATAATTCCGGTAGGGAGGGTGTACATGGCCATATTGTTGACATAGGAGGTCAATGTCGGCTGAGCGATGGTTCCCCCCAGATCATAACTGGTCAAAAATGTAAGAGCGAATGGAGCAATGATAAAGTAACCGAATAATACACCTAAGATAAACAGAGTAGAACAAACTCCTACGATCCCGCGTGCTGCCTGGATTTCATTTTTGTACAAACCGGGTTTGACAAAACTCCAGATCTCATAAAACACATATGGAAAAGAGGCTACGAAACCTAAAATTGCTGAAACTTTGATGTGCGTGATAAACTGTTCTTCGATCTTGAATGCCTGAATAGTGAATTCCGGTGGACTAAAACAGAGTAGATCACTGATTCCACAAAACACCCGATAGGTGAGAAAACTGGCCTCTTTGGGTGCAAAAACTATTTTTGTGAAAATAAAATCTTTCATGACAAAGACCGCAATCGCGATGATCAGGATGCTGGCTACCGCCCGGATCAAGTGCCAACGTAACTCTTCCAGATGATCCAAAAATGACATCTCTTTGGATGCACCATCTCGCAGATCATCTATGTCATAATCATCAACATCAATTTGGTCTAGTGCCATAATTAAAAAGATCTAATCAATTGTATAGATCGCAAAATTAGTCATTTACAAGTAAAAAATCGCATATCTTTGGCTCCGACGAATCTGAATGGACAATTTAACATATTTTTTATATGGAAATGGGACTGCCGGCTGATACGATCATTTTTGTATTTGCTCTCTTTTTATTGATCAAAGGAGCAGACTGGTTCGTAGAAGCAGCTGAAAAGATCGGTCTTTCTCTGGGGATCAATTCTTTCATTCTCGGGATGACGGTGGTAGCTATGGGAACCTCTCTTCCGGAATTAGGATCTTCTATTGCCGCCGTTTACGCGGGTGATCCGCAGATAGTGATCGGTAATGTAGTGGGATCCAATACGACTAATATTTTACTGGTGATGGGCGTGATGGCTGTCATGGGGAAGGTGGTTCCTCTGGGGAGAAATCTCATGGATGTAGATGTTCCTCTTTTGCTGGCTTCTGCTTTCTTTCTCTATTTTGCTCTGGCTGATCTTCATTTTGGGATTTTTGAAGCTATTTTATTTTTGGTCGCATTGGTCGCTTTTTTGACTTATTCGGTTCAGTCCAATCAAATAGAAGTGGTGCAGCAGGATCGGCCTCCATTGAAATGGAAACATTTTATGTGGTTGATCGTAGGAGGAGTCTTGTTGTTCTTCGGATCAAAATATACGATTACGGGCCTTCAGGGGATCGCGGAACACTTGAATATTGGAACGAGTTTTTTAGCTTTTACAATTTTGGCTTTGGGTACTTCCTTGCCGGAGGTGTTCGTTAGTTTATCCGCAGCCAGAAAAGGAAATACTGGTATTGCTATTGGAAATATTTTAGGTTCCAATGTTTTTAATAC
>Ga0209487_1000183_pt1 | contig 58836 bp, 69 predicted proteins | sample Poulit2012_FD_187524 | JGI IMG/M metagenome (GOLD analysis project Ga0209487, IMG submission 187524) | Agricultural soil microbial communities from Georgia to study Nitrogen management - Poultry litter 2012 (SPAdes) (version 2) | ecosystem: Environmental > Terrestrial > Soil > Agricultural land... | reverse complement strand
TTGCTATGAAAGCGGCAATGGCTTTAAACTGTGACATTGCGACTCATTCTGTTTTTAATCGGAAACACTATTTTTATCCGGATAATCCAAAAGCTTATCAAATCTCCCAAGATGAAAATCCGATTGGGGAAAATGGTTGGATAGATATTGAAGTGGATGGAAAGAAAAAGCGAATCGGCATCGAGCGTCTTCATTTAGAAGAAGATGCGGGTAAATTAACCCATGGGGATGATGGTTATTCATTAGTTGACTTCAATCGTCAAGGATCACCGCTTATCGAAATTGTATCAGAAGCTGACATCCGCACGCCTGATGAAGCTTATGCTTATCTTGAAAAACTAAAAAATATTATCCAATATACAGGCGTTTCTGACGTAAGAATGGAAGAAGGCTCACTTCGTTGTGATGCCAATATTTCATTACGTCCATTTGGTCAAGATGAGTTTGGAACTAAAACAGAACTTAAAAACTTAAATTCGTTTGCGTTTGTTAAAGCAGGTCTTGAATTTGAAGAAAAACGTCAAGAGCAAGTCTTATTGTCTGGCGGAGAAATTTTACAAGAGACTCGTCGTTACGATGAAAAAACAAAAGAAACGATTTTGATGCGTGTCAAAGGAAGTGCAGACGATTATCGCTTCATTCCAGATCCCGATATCGTTCCACTTTATATCGATGACGCTTGGAAAGAACGGATTCGCAAAAGCATACCTGAACTTCCTGATGCCCGTAGAAAACGTTATGTTGAAGAATTAAAACTGCCTGCATATGATGCTGATGTTCTGACAAGCTCTAAAGAGATGGCTGATTTCTTTGAAAAGGCTCTTGAAGAAGGCGCAGATATGAAGCAAGTGTCTAACTGGCTGATGGGTGACGTCTCGGCTTATATGAATAAGCATTTGAAAGAACTCCATGACTTACCAATGACGCCTGAAGCATTAGCTAAGATGATTAAACTAATAGAAGATGGCACGATTTCTTCCAAAATGGCGAAGAAAGTGTTTGCTGAGTTAGTTGAAAAGGGCGGCGACCCGGAGAAAATTGTTAAAGAAAAAGGTCTTGTTCAGATTTCAGATGAGGGTCAGCTAACTGAAATTATTACCAAAGTTCTAGATGACAACGAACAGTCCGTTTTAGACTTTAAAGACGGTAAAGACCGCGCATTGGGCTTTTTAGTTGGTCAAGTCATGAAAGCAACTAAAGGACAAGCCAATCCGCCAATGGTTAATAAAATTTTAAAACAAGAAATTGAAAAAAGATAATACAAAAAAGGCTCCTGCAATTTTTGCAGAGAGCCTTTTTTGTATACGAGGTGAGTTTCATCCAGGCCAGCATTAGTAGTGTGCGAGTCAGTTCAATCGGACATTGCTTGTGTAAAATCCTCACATCATGTCTAATAGCGAGGGCCAATCGGACATTACTCAGGCAAAATCCTCGTTCCATGTCCAATAGCGAGGGCCAATCGGACAACAATCAAGCAAAATCCTTATTCCATATCCAATTGAATTTTCTTCTTTTTCCCTCAGACATCTTAGCACGGTATTGTTTTATTAAATACAAAACACTTTTCAAAACAGAGAAATAGGGCTATGATAAAGGTTGGATTACATTAATAATAACGGAAAATAACTTATAATAAACAATGGCCTTGCGTCACGGAAATAGGGGAGGGTCATCCTTGAAAAAAGCACGGATTATATATAACCCAACATCTGGCCGGGAAGCTTTTAAAAAAGAACTGCCAACCGTACTGGAACGATTTGAACAGGCAGGCTATGAAACGTCAGCCCATGCCACTACCCCAGAAGAGGGAGATACGATAAAGGCGGCGAAATATGCTGTTGATCGTGGATATGATGTTATTGTTGCAGCTGGCGGAGACGGAACAATTAATGAAGTGATCAATGGGATAGCAGGCGAAGAAAAGCGTCCTAAACTTGGGATTATACCGACAGGAACGACAAACGATTTCGCCAGAGCCTTATTTATCCCACGTAATATTGAAAAAGCGGTTGATATCATTTTAGCAGATCAGTCGATGTTCCTTGATATCGGCAAAGTGAATGAGCATTACTTCATGAATATTGCAGGGGGCGGCAGACTGACGGAACTTACTTATGAAGTACCGACAGGTCTAAAGACGATGATCGGTCAATTGGCATATTATATTAAAGGTATTGAAATGTTACCATCGCTAAGACCCATTCGGGCTAAAATAGAATATGACGGTAATGTCATTGATGAAGATCTGATGTTATTTTTAGTCGCAAATACAAACTCTGTCGGCGGTTTTGAAAAATTAGCACCAGATGCTAAATTGAATGACGGCTATTTTGACTTATTAATTTTAAGAAAAACTAACCTAGCTGAATTTATTCGAATCGCCACTATGGCTCTGCGTGGTAATCATTTAGGTGATGATAACATAATTTACGCCAAAGCAAAAAATATCAAAGTGACACCAGAACAAAAAATGCAACTGAATATCGATGGAGAATATGGTGGGCTTTTGCCAGGTGAATTTAAAAATCTCCAGCAACATATTGAATTCTTCGTACCTCAATTATTTATGGAAGATTACTGATAAATGGTCAGTAATCTTTTTTTGTTTTTAAAAGTAAATGGCATAATAGAATCAATTATTAGTAAATTTTGATATAAGAGGATATATTTATTATTAAAGAGAGAAATTTAATCTTCTGTTAAGTCTTTTGAAATATTACGAAGGAGGATAAAGAATGGAAAAGTTATTTTTCACAGCTGGGCAGTTTATATACGAGGCGACTGAAAAGAACGGAGACTGGGTCTTACAGGAAAAGGAGACACCTCACAGCTTTAGATGTTTAGCAGCTGATCCAACGCGAGAAGGAAGACTTTACGGTGGGTCTTTCGATAATGGCCTATGGATTACGGATGATTTTGGCCTCTCGTGGCGACCAGGAGGAGAAGGAATAACTCATAATCGAGTACTCAGCGTTGCAGTCAGTGAGAGTGAACTAGTGGAGGGCCATGCTGTTGTCTGGGCGGGAACGGAACCTAGCGCCTTGTTTCGCTCGACAGATGGTGGAGAAACTTGGCAAGACTGTCCTGCATTACAAAACCTTCCATCTAAATCAACATGGAGTTTTCCACCTCGTCCTCATACACACCATGTGAGATGGATTCAACCAGATATCCATGATAAAAATAGAATTTTTGCTGGCATTGAGCTGGGTGGTGTGATGAAAAGTGAGGACAAGGGTGAAACATGGGAAGACCGAAAACCTGGATCACAATATGATTGTCATACATTAACAATGACTTCCTTAGCAGAGGGACGTATTTATGAAGCGGCTGGTGGAGGTTTTGCTGAGAGTCGTGACAAAGGAAAAACATGGGAAACGATTAATGATGGACTAGATCCCTATACGTATTTAGTGGAACTTGCTGTGGATTCGGGTGATCCAGACACCATTGTTGCTTCTGCTGCGAAAAGTGCCCGGACGGCTTATATGCCCGAGCGAGCTCATACCGTCCTTGTACGTAAAGAAAAGGGGCAAGGATGGCAAGTGGTCCAAACTGGCTTGCCGGAACCTGAAGGATCCTCTGTTTTTTCGCTCCTTTCAAGTGGTAAACAGGGTGAGTTTTTTGCAGTAAATAATCTTGGCTTGTACAGTTCAAAAGACTCTGGTAAGACGTGGCAGAAATTATCTCTTGAATGGCCGGAGCGTTTATTTAATGAAAGAGTATGGGCATTCGCTGGGGTTTGAGGAGTATGAAATTTTTAAACTGTAAGGATGAACAATATAGCTCTATACTATCGCTTCGGAAAAACATTTCGCTTTCCGTGGGCGGCTAATGAGCCTCCGTGTGCTACGCACTACGGGGTCTCATCTAGGCCTTGTCTCCCACTGGAGTCTCCATGTTTTTCCTACGCTATTATGAGTATAGATAAGCTGGACAACGTATGATCCCTGTTATGGTTACTTTTATATGTTTAAGCTCTAACTACTTCTTCTCATTTTAGAATACAAAAGCTAAACGTTCTCCACTATCTATGATAAGATAAAACCTACATATAATGAATAAACATAAAGGACGATTGAATAATGGCAAAAGGAAATGCACCAGTGAAAAAGAATGAAACAATAACGCTTCAATTTGAAGATTTGACCCATGAAGGCAATGGCGTAGGAAAAATCAACGGATATCCCTTGTTTGTTCCGTATGGTTTGCCTGGTGAAGAAGCAACGGTCAAAGTGGTTAAAGTGAATAAGAATTTTGGTTTTGGAAAATTAATTGAAATCACCAAATCAAGCCCACATCGAGTGGAACCTCCGTGTGATGTTTTTTATAAATGTGGTGGGTGTCAAATCCAACACATGAGTTATAACATGCAACTTGAAATGAAACAAAATCAAGTAAAAAATGTATTACGAAAAATTGCCCATCTTGATAATGTGCCTGTACACAACCCGCTTGGAATGGAAGATCCATGGCGTTATCGCAATAAAGTGAGCATCCCAGTCGGTGAATATAAGGGTGAGCTCATTACTGGATTTTACCGAATGAGAAGCCATGATATTATCAAAGATATGGATACTTGCGTGGTGCAAGATGAGGTTAACGATCGCATGGTTGAAGCAGTTAGACGAATTGCTGATCGACTCGGGATTGAAGCCTATGACGAAAAGAAAGACAAGGGTGTCCTACGTCATATTATGGTGCGCACGGGCAGGGAAACGAAAGATACGATGGTTGTCATCATTACTCGAACGAAAGAGCTTCCGCATCAAAAAGAACTTGTAAAAGAATTAACCGAAACCTATCCACATATAAAATCAATTATGCACAATATCAATAATCGCAGAACGAACGTTATTTTAGGAAAAGAAACAAAACTATTATACGGTGAAAAGTACATTTACGATATGATAGGCGATATCCGTTTCGCAATTTCAGCAAAATCATTTTATCAAGTAAACCCACCACAAACGAAAAAACTCTACGACAAAGCATTAGAATATGCAAATATTGGTAGTAATGATATTGTTGTGGATGCTTATTGCGGCATTGGTACAATTTCATTATTTTTAGCTCAAAAAGCGAAGAAAGTATACGGCATCGAAGTCGTACCTGAAGCGATAGATGATGCTAAGAAGAATGCGAAACTGAATGGCATCACCAACACAGAATTTGTGGTTGGCCAAGCAGAAAAGGTCATGCCTTGGTGGAAAGCTCAAGGGTTAAGACCAGACGTCATCGTCGTGGATCCACCAAGAAAAGGCTGTGAAGTAGACTTTATTCAAGCGATGATTGATATGGAGCCTAAGCGGATCGTCTATGTGTCCTGTAACCCGTCAACTTTAGCACGTGACTTAAAAATATTGGATGAGGGTGGTTATGAAACGAAAGAAGTGCAGCCGGTGGATATGTTCCCACAGAGTATGCATGTGGAGTGCATCGCCAACATAGAAAAACGTATGTCTAACTAAAATAAACAATTGGCAACCATAATAAACTTTTGCTAACTTCATCACCAATTCTGTAAGAATAAACATTTGCTTTTTCAATAAAAAACTCAATATTTTCTCGGGTTTTCCTCATCGGAATCCCGAGTTTTTCATGCCTTTTTCAATATCTTTTCAATACAGTTATGTTCCTACCCCATTGATAATACAAGGTTTCTTCACTAAAAGTTTCAATAATACATCAATACTCATCCAATATTTTATCTTTATTCTAAGCCCCTTTTCTCCCTTATCTTTATTCGTACTTTTCTTATCTCTGTTAGCAAAATTTTATTCCAACTCCGAAAAAACCATGAAAAAACAGCCGTAAAAGGCCCGGAAAATGGTCATTTTTGAACAGGAAAAGTGTGAAAATGGGGGTTCCGTAGCAAAACTTTATTTTAACTCGAACGGTGGAATGCGAGTTTGAGGGGGGAGAAATCGGAGGAGTTTATTGTGAGGGTACAACGTAAATAATATTCATGTTGCAAAAACATTCAGTCCATGTGGAGTGTGTAGTGTTGATGTCTAGGGAATTGTAATCAAACAATAGAAATCACCGACAGATAATAGAAACTTCCGATTTCGGGACCTAATCCAATAATTACCCCGGTGATCCCGGGGATTTTATGCTCAAATCAATATCTTTTCAATAGTTTTTTCATAAATAAATTATGGCCCAATTCCTTGTCAATACTGTAACAGTAGCAAAAATTATTTTAAAATAATATTCGTCTGCATTCCATTTATCTACATTTCCATCCATGAAAATGATAACAGTATTCGTTTTAAAAGATTGTCTTAGATGGCAATCTTTTTCATACCAATTGGTTTCATAAAAGTGACTATGTTTAATTAAAGTGCCTTCTTCCCAAAAAGAAACTTTAGATTTACTATAACCCTAGTGGTCAAATTGATACAAAGTTATTATTTGATTCATTAACATAAATTTATATGGAGGGTTATATATGAATATAAATGTTGATCAATTACAATTTGGACTGGATACATTTGGAGATATCGCTTATAAAAATGAGATAAAAGAACGAATGAGTTATGAGGAATCATTACGAAATATTGTTGAAGAAGTGAAGTTAGCAGATGAGTATGGTGTGGATGCTATTGCTTTAGGTGAGCACCACCGTGAAGAGTACTCCATCTCCAGTCCTGATACTGTTTTAGCTGCTCTTTCTTTAGTGACGAAAAATATCATTCTCGGTACAGGTGTTACTGTTTTAAGTTCAGATGATCCAGTAAGGTTATATGAGCGTTTTGCGACAATCGATGCTTTATCAAACGGGCGTGCTCAAATAATGATAGGACGTGGAGCCTATACAGAGTCTTTTCCACTTTTTGGTTACAATTTAAAAGACTATAATGAACTTTTTGAGGAAAAGATTGCTTTTCTTAATGAATTAATAAAAAATGAACCAGTCACGTGGAAAGGGAATCTCACTCAATCACTTAATAATGTTCAACTCTACCCTAAATTAGATAAAAAACTAGATATTGTCGTGGGTGTAGGCGGTACTCCTGAATCTATCGTTCGTGCAGCAAAATATAATTTCCCTGTTGTGTTGGCCATTATTGGCGGTGATCCAACACGTTTTAAGGATTTTGTTGACCTTTATCATAAAACAACTCGTGAATTAGGGAATCAACCTCAATCCGTCGGCATGCATTCACTAGGTGTTATTGCTGAAACGGATGAAGAAGCAAAAAAGATTGCATGGAATTATGTAAAACCTACGATGGACAGAGTATTCAAAGAGCGAGGTGGATTACCTATGACAAGGGAGCGCTTTGAAAATGAAGTCAAATACGGAGCTTATTATGTTGGAAGCTCAGAAACAGTTGCACAAAAAATTGCCCGTATGATACCAGCTGTTGGTGTTCAACGATTTAATTTAGTATATAGTGTGGGTGGGCAACTTCAAAAACATCGTTTCCAGACGATTCGCCTTTATGGTGAGAAAGTAATTCCAAGAGTAAGGGAATTACTAAAGTAAGTAGTGAAAAGATTAAAGACTTTGATTGCTGAAGAAAATTCATTAGGTTATCGTATACGTAATCATTTGTTAGAGATAATATTTAAGTATCAAACAATAAGTGTAAATCATTTGATATTTGTTCCATTTTACGCTAAAAGACCAATTGGAAAAATGGTTCAAGGAGAAGATATCTTATCCTTGTTTCCTACGCACAATATGAAGTAACAATTTTTAATTGAGATGGAAAGGAAAGGAGAGGAGAAAATGAAAGTAGTCGGTTTATCTAGTTCTATTGTAGGTTCTAAAACTCGTACAGTGCTGAATTATTTAGCAGAAAAAATTACCCAAGACTTCCCAGATGTAGAATTCACATTAATTGATTTAAAAGATTTTAACATTCAATTTAGTGATGGAAGAAACTACTGGAGTATGAAGGAGATACACGATTAGTAGCAGAAACGATGATGGAAGCAGACGCAATTATCATTGGTACACCTATTTTTCAAGCTTCGATTCCTGCAACATTAAAAAATATTTTTGATTTGCTATCACCTAATGCCTTTCTTGATAAAATGGTAGGAATATTTGTAACAGCAGGAACACCAAAACATTATTTAGTAGTAGAACAGCAGTTAAAACCAATATTAGCATTTATGAAAGCACAAATTGTTCAATCTTATGTTTTTATTGAGGAATCAGATTTTTATAATAAAGAAATTATTGATGAGGATGTACTGTTCCGACTTAATCGATTGGTTGAAGAAGTATTAAGAAAGTCAATTTATCAGCTAGCCATATTCTAATTAGAACGTTAAACATTAGATATCCTTAGTAAGATATAGAACTTAAAGAAAATCGGAAAAACTCACTTTTTTGAATGAATTTCACATGTCCTGAACTTATTGGGACAAAAGGGTTAAGAATTATGAAATTCATTCTGCAAACAAAAACTCTACCAAAATATTTTTGGTAGAGTTTATTTTTAGGTATTATGATTGTTTAATACAATTTAAACTAATTTTATATTATCTTCATCATGCAAATTATTTATATGTTTCAAGTGATCATATCCCCAGCTTCTCATAGATACTAATAATGGTTTTAATCCAAGTCCATACTCTGACATAGAATATTCTACTTTTGGAGGTACTTGCTGATAAACCTTCCGATTAATGATGTTATGATGTTCTAATTCTCTTAATTGGGAAGTTAGCATTTTTTTAGTGATTTCTGGAATAGCCCGTTGTAATTCACTAAAACGTAATTTGTCGTTCTCCATCAGATGAAATAAAATAATTGGCTTCCATTTACCTGAAATAATATCTAATGCAGCTTGAAGATCTTTACACGTTTCACCATTATATTGATTTGTCATTCTAAAATCTCTCCTTTATATTGCAAACCCTTTGTGTATCAATTGGTGTCTTAAAAGTAACTATGTTTAATTAAAGTGCCTTCTTCTCAAAAGGAAACTTTAGGTTTATTATAACTCTAGTGGTCAAATTAATAAAGCTTATTAAAACTTATTATTTGATTCATGAAAAAAATATAATTTTTGTGGAGGTTTATCTTATGACTAAAATTGGTATTATTACAGGAAGCACACGTGATGTACGTGTAAATATACAGGTCGCAGAATGGGTTAAAGATTTTGCAGATAATAGAGGAGTAAATGCAGAATTTGAAATTATAGATATTAAAGAAAGTGGGCTAGGTCGTTTCAATGAAGCAATTCCACCACTTATGACAAATAAAGAATACGCAACTGATGAACAGAATGCTTGGTCAAAGAAAATTGATGCGTGTGATGGTTTTATTTTTGTCACGCCTGAGTACAATAAAAATATTCCTTCTGGTCTTAAGGATCATTTAGACTACTTAGGTTCTGAATGGCATCATAAAGCAGCTGGTATTGTTGCCTATGGTTCTACACTAGGTGTTGCAGCTTCCCTTGCATTACGTACAACATTAGCAAACTTAAAAGTTGCGACTGTAGAACCTCAAGGTGCATTTAGCTTATTTAATGATTTTGAAGAGATGGCAACATTTAAACCAATGGACGTTCATAAACCAAGATTTGGTGAAATGATTGATGATGTTGTTGCTTGGTCAAATGCTCTTAAATCAGTAAGAAAAGACACTTCAACTGCGGTAATAAAATGAAAACTTTAGTATTAGTTTTTCATCCTAACTTGTCAGAATCACGCGGTAACCTTCGTTTAGTAGAAGAAATAAAGAAGCATCCTAATGCTACTGTTCACAATGTTTACGAAGCTTATTCTGATGAAAAAATCGATATTCAAAAGGAACAACAACTAGTTGAAGAACATGATCGTATTGTTTTACAATTTCCTTTCTACTGGTATAGTGCACCTCCATTGTTAAAAAAGTGGCTCGAAGAAGTAATTACTTATGGGTGGGCTTATGGAACAGAAGGAGACGCATTTCATGACAAAGAAATCTTGGTTGCGGTGACTACAAGAGTAGATGAGGAAGATTATACTCCAGAGGGAGATGTTTCATTTACTGTTTCAGAATTATTACGTCCACTGGAAGCGACTAGTAACTTTGTCGGTGCACGCTATTTAGCACCGTTTGCATTGCATGGTGTAGAACATAAATCAGATGAACAGCTTGCAGAAATTGCAAAAGAATATGTGACTTATGCATTGAATTCAAAATCTACATTAGAGTCTGTTCGTTAATTTAGGAAAACGATATAGTAAATAAAATGATGTGTTCCATATTAACAGATTTAAAAAGCCAAACCTTCATTGAACCGTGACAGGTTTGGCTTTTATTATTATTATTGATCATCAATGACCAATAATCATGATTCGTGCCAATAGTGACTTAGCCAACCAAAAACGTGGAAAAGAAATAAAACAACTTAGAGTTGCGGCATATTGTAGGGTAAGTACAGACTCGGAAGATCAGTTAAATAGCTATAAATCACAAGTCTCTTATTACTCGGATTTAATTCAGGAAAATATAGAATGGGCGCTAGCTGATATCTATGCGGATGAAGCAATTACAGGCACACAAGTGACTAAACGTGAAGATTTTCAACGAATGATTAATGATTGTATAAATGGAGATATTGATATGGTTATTACGTTTGTATATAAAACAGGTTTAAGTAATAGTCTTGATGGTGAAAAATTTAAACCCGCTCGAAGAAATGCAAAAAAAGATAATACAAAAACATCTAATGAATTGTGTTCACATAGTAGTGACGACACATATTGAGTCAGTGACGAGGCTGGAGAAGAGGTTGTCTAACTAAAATAAACAATTGCTTGTCGTAATAAAATCTTGCTTATTCCAACAGCCAGTCCGTAATAATAAATATTTGCTAAATTTGGCTAAATACAATAAATTCAATTATTTTTCCTAAGGCAGTAACTTAATAGCCCAATTTCAAAGGACTTGTTACACTTGATAGTAGCAAGTGTAACAAGTCCTTTGAAATAATATTAATAATCAATTCTTTTGAATCTCCATAATCCTACGAGGCTTGAAATAATGATCCACAATAAAAGGATAGCTATGGCACTGACTAATGATCCTTCTGTATGAATGTTGATAATTGCGTATAAGGACTTTTCTGGAAATATAGGTAATAGTATACTTGATACTTCAGCAGGGAACATTTTAATGAGTGCTGGAAGGAACATTACTCCTAATGCAAAGGCTATTCCTCCAGATGTAGATTGTAGATAAAATACACCTGCCGCACTTAATATGCTGTAGAATAATACCATTACGACAGAACCGATTAACTTTGAGAATACATTAATATTAAAAAATGATAAGCTATCCATATCATTAATAGATAATACCAACAGATCTATGGTAAGGAAAAGTAATAGTAATACAACGCTAATAAGAATTGAAATAATGGATATAAAAGAAATTTTTGAAATGAAATATTTACCTCGAACAGGAGTGATTGCAAGGTTGGTGTGAATCGCTCCTGGAGATAAATCTTTTTTGATAAAAATAGCTGTAAATATAATGAGCATTATCGCCGCAACGTCCATACCAAGTAATGTTACATCAATAATTTCCATACTTGATAGTTCTGTTATCCCTTTTCCTTGTGTAACATTAATGGTTAATAAGAAAATCATTCCGAGTAGTATACTTGAACAAATGGTTGAAAGTAGCAAGTATCTATTGCTTGGCAGGTAGAGTGTTTTTTTAAAATCTGCTTTAACTAAATTATTCATTCGCTTCTACTCCTTTTGCAACATAATCGACTTTTCCATCGGTTATTTCAGTAAAAAAATCTTCTAAAGAAGAATTTATCTTGGAAAGTTGGTATAGAATGATTTGGTGGTCAAGAGCTAACTTTCCAATTTTTCTTGCTTCTATGTTTCGTACTTGCAGACCTTCACTCTGGTGCTTGATATTAGCATGTTGTTCCTGTAAAACACGTTTTAGTTTTTCTATATCATTTGCTTCAACGTAAACATAGGCACTCAAACTCTTTTCGTTCATTTCCTCCATTGACATGTCTGCAAGCAACTTTCCTTGTCCAATTATGACAACCCGGTCTGCAACAGCTTGAATTTCACTCATTAAATGACTGGAAACAATGACCGCTTTGCCATCATCTGCAAGCTTTCTGAAAAGTTGTCGTAGCCATTTAATACCATCTACATCCAAGCCGTTAAAAGGCTCATCCAATATAATTGTGTTAGGATTGCCGATGAGGGCCGTTGCAACACCTAATCGCTGTTTCATTCCAAGAGAATAGGATTTCACTGTTTTATTTCTGACACTAGTCAAGCCAGCTAAATCTAACATGTCATCCACTCTTTTACGTTTGATATTTGCTGTGGTTGCAATAATGGAGAGGTGTTGTTCTCCGGTAAGGTTTTTATCTAATGCCGATGGGTCAATTAACGTCCCAATTTCTTTAGTTGGTGCAGGAAAATTACTATATTTTTTTCCATCGATTACTACATTTCCGTGTGTAGGGTGGACTAGAGAAATGATCATTTTCATTGTAGTTGATTTACCAGAGCCATTAGGACCGAGAAAGCCTGTAACTACCCCTGGTTGAAGGGTTAAACTTAATTGATCAACCGCTGTTTTATCACTGTATTTCTTTGTTAGGTTTTCTATTTTAATCATGTATTTCTCCTTTTTCCTTGAGATAATAGTTATGCGCACCTTCAATGAAATCTTTAGAATAGTTATATAAAAACAAATCTTCCTCGGGCCATTGATGACTTTGTTCCAAGCCTTTTTCATATGCCAACTGTTTTTCAGGATCTTCCCCCGTAGCATTTCTTATAAATACTTCCCATTTTTCCCCTAATTGATATCCTGCTTTACTTTCATATTGATTTTTGTTTACTTTTAAAGCAGAAGCTTCTAAAATGAGCTGTTTCCATTGCCAATAGAATTCGATGATATCTTTATAATCATCGTTTTTTTCTTTAAATATCGATTGTGTTTTTTCATCGTATTCAATATTGGCATACTCTAGTATTGTTTGTTTATTTAGTCCACTTACTATCTTCAATATTGGCTCTATCTCTTGTTCTGGGTTTATGTCAATGGAATTATTGATGGCCTTAATGATAACCAAATTCATTTTGATTTCCATTTCCTGTTGAAAGAGAATATCAGCTTGATTTGCTAAAATTTTTTTCATGTCGGATATTTCTTTGAAATTCGTAATTTGATTTTTTATTTCTTTAAGTGGCATACCAAGTCGCTTATAAAATAAAATTTGTTGGAGTGTCATTAAATCATTCTTGTCATAGTACCTCAAGTTTTTATTACTATCCCGCTGTGCAACAAGTAAGTTGATTTTATCGTAATATTGAATGGTTCTTATCGTTGTTCCAGATAACTTTGCTAATTCACCGATGGTATATAACTTTCCTTTCATTTAATTACCTCCTGAATTCAATTAAATCACATGACGTTACGTCATTAGCAAGGTTTAAAAGAGTTCTTGAAAACCGTGTCACGTAAGTGGTTAAATAGTATAAGTCTAATCTTAAGTAAAAACAAATAATGCTAGCTTTACTTTGGAGAGTCGAAGTGCCATTCGAAAGATAAAGTATTTGACATAAATAAAACTTTGATTTTTCTCAGCATAAATTCAATAAGAAATCAGTACTCATTTACTATATTTATCTTTCCTCTAGCTCTCTCTTCTTGTTTTTATATTCATTCCATTAACAAATCTTTACAGTTTATTCACCCCCTTTTAATAAATATTTTAGCAGAGACATTTGAAACAATGCGTCGGAAACTAAGAGAAACAGAAGAGTTAAATGAACACTATGAATCGAATCGTAAACAATTAATTGCCAGTATATCTCATGGTTTAAAAATTATAATTAGGTAGTTAGTTTGGACTTCTTTGTACAAAGAAGTCCAACTTAAGTTGTGATACTTCAGAATAACTGGACGGGAGCCTCTTAAGGAATTTAGACTGGTTATAATGTTTTTGTTTCGTTATGAATGATGAATACGGTCAAAAATCATGCTGTATATAATGCCAGTGGAGTTGATGAATTGACAAAATGAAGGTTGAAAATGAACATCTATGTCTAGTATCATAAAGTAGACACTGGTGTTCATTTTTGTGTTTGAGGAGTGATTATACTAATGCCAAAAGTAACGGAAAGTTATCGTAGAAAAAGACAAATAGAAATTGCTCAAGCCGTTAAAAGTGTATTTGATAGGGAAGGTTATACAAATACTTCAATGAAAGACATAATGCTTGCAGCAAATATAGCAAGAGGAACTCTATACTCATACTTCAACAATATAGAGCAAGTGTTTTTAGAAGTTTTAACATTAGTGGATAATCAGGCTTTTTCTGATGCGGAAAACGACAATATACCATTTACTGATCGGTTGGATATTTGGATTTATAAGGAAATTCTAGGTCTAATACGTCAGCCGTCACTTGTCCAAGCAAGAGCAGAATATTTCTTTTCATTAGAAGACACAACTTTTTTTGAAGAAAGGCATAACGGATTTATTGAGGAACTGACGGCTTTTCTTGAAAAAGGTGTTGAGTCAGGAGAATTTTCTCCCAAAAAGAATATAAGATCCATTGCTAAATATATGCTTTCATTTGTAGATGGTCTTATGATAAACACATCACAACTTGGCGAAACATCTAATGCCGTGTTGGATCAGTTAAATATTTTTCATACCTCTATTTATCACTTACTTGGTCTCGAGATGCATTAGGATAATAGGGTTGATGTTAGGTTTAAATAAAGAATTATGGAATAAAGAAATGGATAAGCAGTTGCTATAATAAGATATTTATAAGGAGATAGTTTATGTCTGTACAGAACGTTATTAATATAGTTAGTAAAGAACTCACAGAAGTATCAGGTATTGTTGGAATAGTCTTAGGTGGTTCAAGAGCAAGATGGACGAATCACGCAACTTCAGATATTGATATTGGAATATATTATGATCAATCGGTAGGATTTGATGTCAATGAGGTAGGCAGAATTGCAACTAGATTAGATGATGAACACAGAGAGGATTTTCATCCTTAGGCGAATGGAGTGCTTGGATAAACGGTGGTGGATGGATTGTTGCCGGGGGATATCATGTTGACTTGATATTTCGTGATATCAACAGAGTGGCACAGGTCATTGATGAATGCTCTTTAGGTAAGGTTTCAACCCATTACCATACAGGGGATCCACATGCCTATCTAAATGTCATGTATATGGGGGAAATCTCCGTTTGCAAAATATTATGTGAGCGTGGGCGTCATATTTCAGACTTAAAAGCTAAGACTAGCCCTTATCCAAAGCCATTAAAGGATGCCATGATTGGTTATTTCATGTTTGAAGCATCTTTTTCTTTGATGTTTGCGAAGGATAACGTGGATAAGAATGATATCTCATATGTCATGGGACATTGTTTCCGAACTATTTCATGTTTAAATCAGGTCTTGTTTGCTATGAATGAAGAATACTGTATCAATGAAAAAAAGGCAGTACGAATGATTGACGGATTTTATTATAAACCACAAGATTACAAGGTAAAGATAGATAAAATCATAACATTGATTTCTTCAAATATAGATAACACAAAATTAGGAATTGAAATAATCCAGGAACTTATAACAGAAACAGAAGAGTTACTAGAAAAAAGTTTGAAAAATTAGGGCGATTTATCCAAAAGGGAGATGTGATTAAGTGTTAAGTTCAAAAAGGCTCCAGTTTCGAAAAATGGAGGAAAGTGACATTGAAATGTACCATTCTTGGAGAAATGATTTAGACGTAATGAAAACAACAAGCCCATCATTAGATGTATATTCTGTTGATGAAACGAGAAGTTTTGTGGAAAATGTTATTCTCAATTCAACAACTTCTAAGAGTTATATCATTGAGGAAAGAGAAAGCAATACTGCAATTGGTGTAACGTCACTTATTAATATAGATACAAAAAATAGAAATGCTGAATGTATTATTGATATTGGTGAAAAGGATTATTGGGGTAAGGGATATGGTTCAGAATCCCTCAAAATATTACTTGAATATGCCTTTAAAGAATTAAATCTACATCGTGTTTCACTTAGGGTATTCTCTTTTAACGAAAGAGCTATACATATTTATAATAAACTTGGATTTAAGAAAGAAGGAGTCATGCGAGAGAGTATATATAGAAAGGGTAAATGGCATGACATCATTACTATGGGAATTCTAAAAAGGGAATATACAAGCAATAATATAAAGGAGGTAGAGTAAATGCAATACGGTCCAAACCCGAATGACATATATCCCAATGAGGCGATTAAAAGTGTCTGTTTTATAAAAAATATAATTACTAGACCTAATATTAGTGTGGGAGATTACAGCTACTATGATGATGTTAATGGCGCTGAAAAGTTTGAGGAACATGTTACACATCATTATGAGTTTTTTGGTGATAAGCTAATTATTGGTAAATTCTGTGCTATTGCTAAAGGGATAGAATTTATTATGAATGGTGCGAATCATCGGATGAATTCTGTAACGACTTATCCCTTTAATATTATGGGGAATGGCTGGGAAAAAACAACGCCATCACTTGAAGACCTACCATTTTAAGGAGATACAGTGGTTGGTAATGATGTATGGATTGGGCAAAATGTAACAGTAATGCCAGGTGTTCATATAGGAGATGGAGCCATCATTGCAGCCAATTCTGTAATAGCAAAAGATGTTCCTGCCTACCATATTGTAGGTGGAAATCCGAGAAATATTATTAAGAAAAGATTTAATGATGAATTAATTGACTATTTACTTAAATTAAAATGGTGGGATTGGCCATCTGAAAAGATTTTTTCTAATCTTGAAATACTTTGTAGTTCTGATTTAAACAGAATTAAAACCATTAATTAACTATCGGACATTGATTGTGCAACATTTGGTGGGTGATAATAGACAATTTATTCGGATAGTTATAAATTAGTACTTTATAAACACAACTGTACTGTGCCAAAGTAAATGTTATTAGAGGATGTTCAGAAAGTCCGGTGAAAATGACACTTCGAATTTCTTCGTTGGCTTGCTTCTGCGCTCCTCATGTACCTACTAACGTACATTCTGGTGCTCAAAGCTACGCCGCCTCGAACTTCTCTGTCCTTTTCATCCTCCTTTTTGAACACGCACTAATACCAAGAATACCAAGATATATAAATCCAAATCCGACAATAACCATTTTCTTATTATCGGGTATTATTCTATGTCCATTATTATAATTAACTCATGAAGGAGGGAATAAGTAGTGCTCAAGAGTATGAACGAAGCGTTGGATTATATTGATTTACACTTGTATGACGAAATTGATCATAAAGAATTGGAGAGAATTACAGGGACTTCTATTTATCATTTTCGAAGAATGTTTTCATTTCTTTCCGGTATGCCATTAGGCGAATATATACGTCATAGAAAATTATCTAATGCTACATTTGACTTGCTGCATGAAGGGATGACAGTTACAGAAACGGCATTCAAATGTGGATATGAGTCTGTTGATGGATTTTCACGTGCCTTTCGGGAATGGTCAGGAATAAATCCTTCAGAAGTCAAAAATAAGAAATATAAGCTTAAAGCATTTCCTAAGCTCTCCTTTCAATTAACGATTCAAGGAGGAATAAATTTGGATTATAGAATAGAGCAAAAAGAGGCTTTTAAAATTGTTGGTGTGAAAAGACGAGTTCTTGTACAATTTGAAGGAGAAAGTCAAGAAATAATAAATTTAGCTAAGAGTATTACACCTAATCAAAGAAAAAAATTGCACAGCTATGCAAACATGGAACCAAACAACATAGTGAATGCATCCTATAATTTTGATGATGGACGTATGGATGAAAAAGGAAGTCTCGATCATATGATTGGAGTCTTAACCACAAAGGAATTAGGTTTTGATGAATTTGATGTCGCAGAAGTACCAGCTCTTACTTGGGCAATATTTTCATCAAAAGGCGAATTTCCTACAGTCATGCAGAAAACTTGGGGGAAAATAGTTTCAGAGTGGCTTCCTTCTTCAGATTATGAATTAGTAGAAGCACCTGAAATTTCATTTACAGGAGATTTGTCTGATAAAAGCAATGTTTATAGTGAGATTTGGATGGCTGTGAAGAAAGGTGACATTTAACTTTATAGTTGATGTTCAAACGATGAGGGAACAGGAATGACAGGGGTAAATTAGTAGGTATTTAATCTTTTATAATTTAAAGTTAAAATAAATTCGGCTGGATCAATAGTGATTCAGCCTTTTTTATACATAATATCTTTTCAATCCTATATTTAATCCATTACCTTATTCAATTTGACAATAATTGAGAAAGTATTATAATTAAATTAACTGAACGATCAATCAATAAAATGGTTAATTAATCAAATGTATAAGGTGTGAATAGAAATGGAAGATAAACAATCCTTTATAGCAGAAGCTAGGAGAGAACAAATAATACAGGCGGCAATTGAAGTTTTGAAAGAAAATGGGTATGTAAGCACAAGTCTGGCCAAAATAGCGAAAAAGGCAAATATAAGTACAGGACTCATTTCCTATCATTTCTCCGGTAAAGAAGACTTGATGAACAATACATTAATGTATTTGGTTGAACAAGAGTGGAAATTTATTAATGAATGTGTGATACAAAAGCAGACTGCCACAGCAAAATTAAAAGCATTTATTGAAGCAAGTTTAGCTTATCAAATAACAAATAAAACAAATAATATTGCTCTGATTGAAATTGTTTTTAATGCTCGTACACCTGATCACACACCCTATTATTTATTAGAGGATGAAGAAGAAGATTTAAAAACAAGTTTATTAGGAGAAATACTTCGCCGAGGGCAAGAGTCAGAGGAATTTGGAGAATTTTCACCTCAAGTAATTTTAACAATCATCCAGGGAGCTATTTCTGAATCAATGTTAACCTTTCAAAATAAATTAAGAGTAGAGGAGTACAAAGAAGAGTTGACAAAAAGTATATTAAAAATTATTAAATAAGCGAGTAACTATTTGAAATAAGGAAGGATGAATCCTATGAGAGAAACTGAAACAGTCCTTGGACTAAGTAAAGGAGAAAAAACAATCATTATTTTAGTTCCTATGGTTTTAGGTGGCTTGATTGGTTGGTTTATACCAGTTATTGCAGATTGGTTACTAAAACTTCCTGTCGTTCCTTGGGAGGGATTAATCGAATTTATAGCATCATTAAATAGTTTTTGGGTCTCCATTGCAGCAACTATTATTGGAATCACTGTTGGGGTATTGCTAACATTAACTATTTTTGAAGAGAGTCTTGAAGTTACAATAACCTATGATAATCTACAACTAAAATTAGGAGATAAGGTAGATATCATAGATAAAAAAGATATTTCCACTATTTATATAGAAAATAAGCAGTTAATTATTCTTGGGAAAAATAGCAATGAATTATATAGAGAAATTTTTGAGACGAAAATAGATACTGTTCGGGAAACATTTAGGACCTATAAATATCCCTGGAAAGAGAAAGATCCATTTAAAAAAGAGTACCAAAGATGGGTGCTAGGTCATCCAGATTTTCCAGAAAAGCTAAATGCATTACTATACGCAAGGGAGCACGCTTTAAAAGAAGATAAAAAGAAGGATGCTAAACATCTACGTGAGGATTTAGCAAAATTAGGGGTCGTCATTCGGGATGAAAAAAATCGTCAATATGTGAGGCTAGTTAAAGATACTAATTAAAAAAGGAAATGACTTTAATTTAAGAGTCATTTCCTTTTTGTTTAAGTAGTTCTATTAATGTGTATAAGTAATGTGCACCACGAAGCTGCTGCTCTATTTTATTGTCCATATAGGCTAATGAGTCCATTGTAATTTTTCTTGCTTCTGAAATGCTATGCCGATTAATTTTTTCCATTACCTCTCGAACTGAATCAAGCAAGTAAACGGATGATTGGACGGTTCGAATAATTAATAAACGTCGAATATCCTCATGATTATACATGCGATAGCCACTTTCCGGGTCTCTATCAGGTTTAATCAATCCTTCTTTTTCCCAATGCCGGAGGGTTGTGGCGGGTACCTCAATTTCCTTTTCCACTTCCCCAATTGTATACCATTCTTTATTTCTTTTATCCATAAACCTTTGCATATTTTCAGGTTTCAATATTTCCAATGCTTTTGTTGCCTGCTCTTTTCTTTGAAATAAATCGGCTTGGGCCTTGTTGACTTCCCATAGGGCACTGGTAAATTTATTCTGTTGGATCATGGGCATTATTTTTCGAACTACTGCCATCCCAAAACCGTGATACATTGCTCGTATACATTGGAAATATGCTTCGTGTTCCTCCGTATAAATACGATACCCATTTGCCTTACGGATGGCTTCTGGGACAATCCCCCATTTTTCATAATGACGTAAAGCACTTGTTCCTACATCTAAATTCTTAGCAATATCTATTGGACTTAGTTCCATTTGGGCCTCCCTAAAAAATATATATAAAGATTAAATTAAAACATTAAAGCTCCATGACGGGTTTGTTCATTTGAAATCCAATCATAATAGTAACATGATAGGAAAAACCTTGCACTTGCACAAATGTTGTATGATTGATTTAGAAGTTATAGAGGAGGGGTTAAGTTTGAACAATGTCATTCATGTAAAAGGTTCTAGAGAAAACAACCTTAAAAATATATCGGTAATTATTCCAAAAAACAAACTGGTTGTATTGACAGGTCCGTCTGGTTCCGGAAAATCCACATTAGCAATGGACACGCTATTTAAGGAATGCCAAAGACAGTATTTAGAATCTATGGGTTTACAAGGGATAAATAAGCCCAAGGTTGATTCAATGAGCGGTCTATCTCCAGCTATTAGTATCAATCAACAAAATACAAATAGAAATCCACGTTCAACTGTCGGTACGGTAACAGATATGTACACAAGTTTACGTATGATTTTTGAAAAACTTGGTCAGAGGCAGTGTCCTGCTTGTCGACATAAAATTAACCCGACATGGAATTTAAAGGAAATTGAGAAAGAAGAAGGGAGTTTTAAAGAGTACATTTTTTGTCCTAACTGTCATCATCGGATGGAAAAATTAACACGAACCCATTTTTCTTATAATACGACAGAAGGATCTTGTCCTACTTGTAAAGGGCTTGGCGAGACGGTCAATATTCATCGAGAATCTGTCTTCCACCAAGAACTTTCTATTGAGGAAGGGGGTGTTGATTTATGGAAAGGACGCTATGCAGAATATCAAATACCAATTGTAAAAGTTGCCATGGCTTATTATGGCGTTCCAGTTGAAGACAGACTACCTATACAAGAATACAGTCTGAGGCAAAAGGTGATTCTGTATTACGGTACTGAAAGTGATGAAGTAAAAGAGAACTTTCCCGATAAGAAACCTCCCAAAACGGTAGATAAAGGTAAATTTGAAGGTGTTTTAACTGGGATGTGGAGAAGGTTTAAAGAAAAGTCCGGTTCGTCTACAGAGGCAGAAGCGTATTTTTACTCTCAAGTTTGTTCTAATTGCCATGGGGATCGGTTGAATGAAATAAGTAGAAGTGTGACGGTAGAAAATAGAACAATTCCAAACCTAGTCAGTCATTCTTTAGAAGAAATGTTCAAATGGACGCTCCATCTGGAGAAAACTTTAGAGAAAGAAAATTATACACTTGTTGAAACATTTATACAAGATATGAAAACAAAACTTACTAGAATTATAAAAATTGGGCTAGGCTACTTGACATTGGACCGTCAAGTAATCACTCTATCTGGAGGAGAAGCACAAAGGTTAAAATTGTCTGCCCTTCTTGATTCAGCGTTGACAGGTGTACTTTATATAATGGATGAGCCGACTGTTGGACTGCATCCAAAGGACACATTGGGTCTAGTAAGTGTATTAAAAGGCTTGAGAGATTTAGGTAATACCGTTTTACTCATTGAGCACGATATGGATGTAATGAAAGAGGCAGATTACATTATTGATATTGGACCTGGAGCGGGTAAGCAAGGTGGAACAGTAGTTGGTCAAGGTACACTGCAGGAGTTGGTCCAACAAGAAAAATCTGTGACAGGAAAATATTTACGTGATGAACAATCTATGAAGAAATCATATCGGAATGGGACTGGCGAAGGAATAACTGTTCATCATGCAACGGTCCATAATTTAAAGGATTTAACCGTAACCTTTCCAATTGGTTGTCTCACGGCTGTTACAGGTGTGTCTGGTTCAGGAAAATCGTCACTCGTATTTGATGTTTTGGCAAAAGGCAATGATAAAATACATGAAGGATATGATAATGTAACAGGACTAGGGTCTTTTGACCAGATAATTATGGTTGGTCAATCTCCACTTGGTAGGATGAAACGGTCTAATATAGCAACATATATTGATGTGTTTACACCGATTCGAAATATTTTTGGTAAGTTTAAAGCTGCAAAAGAAAAAGGATTAACAGCAAAGCATTTTTCCTTTAACACTGTGGGTGGACGATGTGAAAACTGTCAAGGATTGAGTTATGTAACAACGAATATGCTTTTCTTTCCAGAGATGGAAGTTGTTTGTCCAGTATGTCATGGCAAACGATTTCAGGACGAGGTACTATCCGTAAAATATAATGAACTTTCCATTAATGATATACTTGAAAGTTCTATTCTAGATTGTTTAAGCATTTTTAAAGAAGAGAAAAAAGTAAGGGGGATTCTCGAATTACTTGTTGAGATCGGTTTAGGATATTTGAAAATGGGACAATCATTAACGACCCTATCAGGTGGAGAAGGACAACGCCTTAAACTGGCAAAGGAGCTATTAAAACAAGGAAATAAGAGTTCGCTATATTTGTTGGATGAACCAACAACTGGATTACATCCAAATGATGTTACCCAATTATTAAAACTATTGAATCGGCTCGTAGATGCTGGTAATACCGTTATCTTAGTGGAGCATAATAGTCAAATGATTAAAGAGGCTGATTGGATTGTTGATTTAGGTCCTGAAGGTGGAGAGAAAGGTGGTCAAATTATTGCAGAAGGGACACCAGATTCGATTATGAGAAATCCAAAATCTTATACAGGCAAGTATCTTTTTACATCCCTGACATAACGTTGTCAATGCACTTCTGTATAATAATCATTATATAATGTTACCTTTACAGGAGTGGTTAATATGATTGAAAATCAATTCATTAAACTTGTTGGCTTAAAGGAAAATAACTTAAAAAATGTAACACAGATCTAGTAACATTTACGTTCTGGACGAGCCGACAACTGGACTTCACATGTCCGATGTTAGACATTTGTTATTCAATCTAAATCGTTTAGTTGATAACGGTAGCACGGTCATTGTGATCGAACACAATCTCGAAACAAGCAGACTGGATTATTGATCTTGGTCCTGGTGGCGAAAAAAAGGAGGAGAAATCATGTTCGCAGGTACACCACATGATTTTGTAGCAAGGAGTAACTCCTAACCGCACAATATCTAAGAAATGATATACAGGAGGATTAACTTTGAAAATCGATCGTTTATTATGAATCATTGTATTACTGTTTCATAGGAAAAGAATAAAGGTGGTGGACTTAAAGAGGTACTTTGAAGTATCGGAGAGAACGACATATAGAGATATCGATTCCCTTAATCGTGCAGGGATTCCCATCGTATCGCTTCCTGGGCAAGAAGGAGATTAGGTGGTGAACGAAATAAGCGAAGTTGAATAATTGGGAAGACGAGGTATTCAACTTTTTCAATTCTCCTATCATCAATACCTATACAGATTTCTTGAATCTAAAAGTGAATCATGTGGGTAATGGATACTCTTTTGAAGAAATTAGAGAGTGCCTCTTCTGAAATCTTTCTTTAATCTAAAGCCCATATAATTGGATACAGTAGATTAAAATAGAAAAATGGAGGTAGCAAATGCCATCAATTCAAGACGATTCAAATTCATCATTTAAAAGTGACGAAGAGCTTCAGAAGGTAACGGTTGGAGAGAGTATACCTCACAATGCACCTATTATCCTTAAAGTGTATAATCCATACTGGCCTAAGCTATTCGACCAGGAGGCCATCCGAATTCGCTCCGTACTTGGCAACAAAATATTGCAATTGGAGCACGTTGGATCTACCTCGGTGCCGGGGCTTTGTGCTAAGCCAATCATTGACATTCTATTGGTTGTAAAGGACTCTGCCGATGAATCAACCTATGTCTCTGATTTGGAGAAAGCTGGCTAAACTTTACGTATACGAGAACCCGAGTGGTTTGAGCATCGACTATTCAAAGGTCCCGATACTGATATTAATCTGCATGTATTTAGCAAAGGAGCGTCTGAGGTGAACCGAATGTTACGCTTCCGTAATTGGCTACGGACCAATAATACTGATCGAGATAAATATGCAGCCGTCAAGCGAAACCTAGCCGGAGGTGAATGGCGACATGTCCAACACTATGCGGATGCCAAAGATTCGATAGTTCAAGAAATTATGGAGAAAGCAAAAGCAATTGAGTAGAACGTGAGATAAGTATAGAGAGTTATAAACAATTATAAAATAATAATGTAACAATAATTTTAAGGAACTTCGCAACAAATTTTCAAAAAAGTATTGCATTTTTCACAATTTAAACATATACTATTAATAATCTAATCTGTATTTACAGATTGAACTAAAATAACAGATTATAGAGGTGTTAAATTTATGGAAGATAATATGATTATTACTTTAAAACAGCAAAAAGTCATTTCTAATCCAATTCGTAGCCAAATTATTATGTTACTCTTTGATAAAGCGATGACTTCGAAGCAGGTGGCAACAAAATTAGATAAAACTCCAGGAAACATTCATTATCATATACAAAAACTTTATGAGCACGGTATCATTGAACTCGAACGAGAAGAAAAAAATAAGGGGATTATTGAAAAGTACTATCGATCAAAGGCAATTAATTTTTCAACGGAAAATCATAGTCAACAAGAAACGAATATCCACAGCCAATATGCATCTACTTTGACACTATCAAATGATGAGTTGCAAAAATTTGAAGAAAAGCTAAGAGCATTAATCGTTGAATTTGCACGTTCATCATTGACTACCAAGAAAGAAAGATCTTCTTATACGTTTAAAAGTACGATTTCAAAATCGATTGATGAGGAGGCTGAAAAATGACCGGAAAGGTTTTAAATTATAATTTCAATATTTTACTTTCGGGAGTTTTTGTTAAATCACTTGGGTCAGGTATGTATAGTATCGGAGCTATGATGTTAGTACTTTACATTAGTGGAAGTCCATTTTATTCAGGTCTGGCTTTTTTCGTAGTCAGTTTACCCTCTTGCTTTAGCTTTTTAATTGCACCTTTTGCCAATTATGTTTCATATAAAAAAGCCTTAGTTGTTTGTGAATTTACCAAATCCATTTTACTTCTATCCATTTCAATACTCTATGCTTTCTCCATGCTCCACGTATTGACAATAATTATGATTATGTTTCTTGTCTCGATTATTTCCACATTCACTTATCCTATAGAAACAACGCTCGTACCAACCTTTGTTGGAAAAGAGAATGTAGTAAAAGCCAATTCTTATATTAATATGTTAAGGGAGAGTCTTGATGTTGTTTTCCTTGCTGTAGCAGGAATTATTATTGCAATGATTGGCAGTGTAACTGCTATACTCATTACAGCAGGATGCCATTTAATCACTACTGGCCTATATTTACTATTCCGTTTGGAGACTTCAAAAAGTAATGAACCATTTAGTGTAAAACAAACTATTAAAAATTATAAGACCGACTTAAGTGAAGGCTTGGTCTATATACGACACTCCATCCTTCCTCATATTATAGCTGGTGCAGGTTTAATTAACTTCTTTACTGGTAGTATGTTTGCCTCAATTCCGGCATTTTCTCTCATGCAAGGTGGAAACGAAGCATACTATGGATATTATATGGTAGCAATGACAATTGGGCTTCTAATAGGTTCATTTTTGACACCGAAAATTAAGCAACTGCCATATAGCGCATTAACAATGGGAGCAGCTCTGCTCTCAGGAATTTTCTGGATTGGATCCGCCTACTTTTCGGTATGGTATTCTCTTATATTCTATTGTATTGGTTTCATTGGTGTAGGGGTTATAAATATTTTAATATTTTCCATTGTTCAACAGCAGGTAGAAGAAAGAATGATTGGTAGAGTTATTACAATTTTAATTAGTCTCTCCGCTATTGGGCAGCCTTTTGGTGCATTACTTGGGGGAGCCATTAGTTCAACTCTCAGTCCTATTTATCCTATTATTATGGCAGGAATTATTATGGTTGTTTTCAGTATATATTTTTTCGTGCATCCTTTATTACGATCACTACAGTCTATTGATCAGCTCTCCATATTTAAAAAGGCTTCAAGTTAAGGAGATTTACATTTCAGTTTATCCGCTTATCTTCTTACCGCTGTACCTGATTTTATGATTATTGGGCAAGTTGATTGAGGTGGAAGATGGATTAACTATTCGGTAGCAGATACTTTTATAGGAATAATTATAGCTCTACTCAACACAAATGAAAGCATTCTGGACTTGATCTATTCAGTTGATTTGATCTTTAACTATATGATGACATGGTTATCTTATTATGCTACCTTGAAATTAAGACAATTAATATTTAATGGTAATATAGTAATATTAGGTTCTAAGGTTTGAAATGCAAAAATTAATTAGCCGTTTTAGATACAGTGAACCAACTATTAGGAGTAATGAAACAATCACAGCTAAAGGAATACTAAAAGCAACTGGGAGATCAATTCCGGGCCAAATGCTCATTTTTATATGCTTAAAACCAAATGTTCTTAGTATACCAGCCAGCATGGAAATTACCGTACTGATAATGAAACCTATATATAGGGTATAAAGAACAGGAATTGTTAGCAAGTAAATAAAACTGTGAATAATTCTCTTGGTATTCACTATTTTTCACTCCTTATGATTTGTTGGACTTTTGCTTTAGGAGAGATTGTATAACTTTTTTTATAATAAAGTGTTTGTATATTGCAGTTTTTTCCGACTGCCACCGTGTCCCCTTCAACAACTTCCGCATCTGTAAAAGAAATTTGCAGGTTTCCTCCTTTTATATATTTACAGATAAGTTTTTTCCTTAACAACGAAAGAGTTATCTTTTCCTTATCTATAAAGGCCTCGTCAACTATAAGTTGTTCAATAACACTTTTACCTGATAATTTTAGGTGTAATTGTTTTGCATTAATTTTTTTCGCTTGAATAATGCCAATTAAATCAACTTTTTCTGACTGAATCATATCCTCCACTTTTAGCTTACCTGAACCCTGAATAGTTTTTGTTTGTCCTCTACTAAGTTTTAAATGACCTGTATTCACTATTTCTTTAATATCACAATTACTTTTTAAAAGACAAACCCCTGTATTTTTTAAGGAATCTGCTACAACATCATATTTAAAGATGCAGTGGCCATTGGTTGAAATTTGTTTCGTGTGTATATTCTGATGGAAGGATACTGAACCACGAACTTTTAATTGCTCATAGTTTGTTGATAAATCTTTAACAGTGCCACCTGTCAGGGTTATGTTGCTTGACTTTTGACTTTGATCTATTTTCATTTTATTACCTCCACACTTTAATTGGTATATATTTTAATTATTAAAATATATACCAATTAAACCATATTCGTTGTGGTTTTGGCAAGAACAATATATTCCGGTGGTCCTAACTTAAAATGACTAAAAAAATTGTAAGGAAGTAATTGAATTAGAGGATTCAGGTGTAGACACAAAAAAAGAGATTCCTCATTGTGAATCCCTTAAAAAATTCTACTCATTAACTTATTGACATCCGTTAGAACTTTTGCCATATTGGACAACTTCTCTTGCGGAAATTTTAAAAATATATCATGAACCTTGTCCTTACCCGCTTTTGTCAAAACCATTTTCACAACTCTACGGTCTTCATTTTCTCTTACACGCTGCACTAAACTTTGTTTTTCTAGTTTATCACACATTGATGTAACAGCTCCAGGCGTCACATTAAAAAAATTAGCAATTTCAGCTGCTTTCATTCCTTCATTGATTTCTAGTTGGAGAAGTAGAACAAGCTGGTTTTGGGACAATGATTCTCCTTCAGAGAGGATACTTACAAATTTCTTGGATTTTTGTTCTAGTTCAAGCATCTCACTCATTATTAACTTTATATTGGTCATTGGATCATTTTCCGACATATTATCACCATCTATTAAGATATCTACCAATTGAAATATATAGTAAGTATATAACTAATCTTTTGGACTGCCAACAAATTACTACTGTTAATAATAAATAAGTCATTAAATTTAATTGCTTTTATTTTTAAATTTTCAGTTAAAATGTATTAACATTTGGATTTACAAATCATATTATGTATATAAGTGAATTTGTATTTACAAATTGATTTATATAAACAAATCAAAAAGAGGGGTGATAATTATGGATAAAGAAAACTGGACTAAAAATGATGTTATGGAAATCAATTGGGAACAACAAAGGGTGCTATCCAATCCTCTAAGATCGAGAGTGGTAGCATATCTATACGAACAACCGATGACTCCAAAGCAAGTAGCCGATTTATTAGGGAAAAATCCTGGGACTGTTTATTATCATATACAACAGCTTTTTAAGCACGATATTTTGGAAATAGAAAGTGTCAATACAGAAAAGGGAATTGTAGAAAAATTTTACAGAGCCAAAGCTAGGTCATTTAAGAATCCTGATAAAGTATCTCCACGGGGACACGTCGGTGGCGGAACTACCAAAATTTATTTATCTAAAGATCTTGTGACTCAGTTAAGTGAAGAATTAGATGATCTTTTCTCCAAGTATGGGCACTTATCTCATAGAGAAAAGGACAGTGAAGTACAAGCACCGTATTCTATAGAATATCTTATAAAAGAATCCAATGAGGAGGAGGATTAATGGTGAAAAAGCTAAAGCCAAAGCCATTTATGAAGGAAAGGAATTTTTTAATTTTAATGACGGGTGTTTTTATCAATGGAATAGGGGGTGGTATTTACTCAGTGGCAGGGATGCTACTTGTTTTAAATTTAAGTGGAAGCGATATCTTATGCATTTTTAAATTTCGAACAACCTGATATTAATAAGAAAAAAATGGAGTCTGTCATGGCAGCTACTAATGTTTATTTTCTGGACCTTAAAGCAGGTTTTAATTATATTAAAGGTTCATTAATTCCTAAAATGATTGTTTCTATCATTTTTATTAATATTGCAATGGTTATCATGACAACAAATTTACCTGCATTTTCTCTTATAAAGGGGAATGGTGTTGAAGCAATTTATGGCTTTTATATGGCTTCCATGTCGCTCGGAATTATGATTGGGACTATGATTACTCCGAAGCTAAAACATATCAACTTTGGAAAACTAATTATAATATCATATATTGGTACAGGTATCATGTGGATAGGCACAGCGACCTTACCAATCATAGCATCCATAATTTTATTCAGTCTAGGTGCAATTTCTATTGGGATATTGAACATCCTTGTTTTTTCATCTATTCAGAAACAAGTAGAGACGGCATATATAGGAAGAGTAGTTACTTTATTAACTAGTACATCAGCTCTAGGAATGCCTGTAGGTTCTTTAATTGGTGGTTTTTTAGGTGAAACATTTACACCGGAAATCCCTGTCATAATCTGTGGTATTTCGATGATTGTTTTCAGTGTTTATTGGTTAAGTAATAGTGTTTTACGTAAACTTCCTGATATTGACAGCGTGAATTTGTTTAGTAGTAAAGTGACAGCAAATTAACTTTAAACTATGTGATACTTAATGGGAAACTTTTATATATAATGTTTTCTAAAAACTACAATTAAATTTCGTTACTATTCAACGTTTCCTTTAAATTTAAAATACCACTTGAACCTCCAGTTACTGAAGGTTATATAATGTTAGTATACGTTTAGAATGGGAGGAATTTTTTTATGGAAAGTCAGAAGTTGTTTTCCATTGGTGAATTTTCAACAAAGACAGGAATATCCATTCGTAATTTACGTTATTATGATGAAATTGGTCTGTTGGTACCCGAGAAACATCCTGCATCAGGGCATCGCATGTATCAGGACGAAGATGTTTCGACGCTACAGAAAATTCTTAGCTTGAAATTTTTAGGGTACAGTTTGGATGAAATTTCTGAGTTGTTGCATAGATCAAGTTTTACCATGGATTTGAATAAAACATTATCTCTCCACTTAAAAGCCTTAGAGGAGCGGAAAAGGCTGATAGAAAAATCAATGAATTCGATAGAAAGAGTTATTCATCTATTGGAAGAGGAAGGTGAAATAGATAGTAATTTATTATTCAGTCTTATTCAAGGTTTGCCAACTGAAGATATACAAAAAGATTGGTTAGAGCGTCATGAATTAGGAGAAGTTGTAGAAGAATTTTCAAATAAGTCGATAGAAGAAACCATTAGGATGGATGAGGTTTTTGTTCAATTATCTAAAAGAGTAAAACAGTTACATGGACAGCAAGTTGAGGAGCCTCAAGTACAAAAAATGGTGGAATCATACATAGAAGCAACAACCTCATTTCTTGGTGTGGATTTGATGAAAGAGCTGGCCAATGTAGACGTGGAAGAAATGGAGAGGCAAAAACTCGAGGACATGACTCCTTCTCCTTTCACTGACAAGGAACAAAAATGGCTTTTACAAGCGATAGAATATTATATCAAACAGTCTGAAATAAAGGAGAGGCATCGAGCTCAACAGTAAGTATTAGGAGGTGTTTGTAATTCGGAAATTATATGTTCCCATTTTACTTGTAGTATTGATAAGTGTTATGGGAGGGAGTTACTTTGTCTTACGGTTAAATAATATTAGTGATGAAATTGCAATATTAATAACGTTGGTGTTACTAGTTTTACCTCCAATAAGCATTTATTTGCTGCTGATACGCCCGAGATCACTGCCAACATTATTAGCATATCTTTCTTTTATCTTTAGTTTGGGAATCTCCTATTTAATAATCCCTTCTTTGCAAAATGGATTCTTTAATCAAATTTTGGTCTGGCTTCTACCTATTTTAGAAATTACAATCGTTATTGTAGTTTTACATAGTATTATTAAAAGCATCATTCGTTATAGAGCAAACAATCAAAGTGAGGGAAAAAACTTTCTGGAACTAACGAAAATGTCACTTGAACCCAAGTTGGGAGATGGCTTTGTATTAGGTGCTATTTTAACAGAGTTAAATGTTTTCTATTACCTTATTGTAGGATGTTTCAAAAGAATATCGATAATTGAAAATGAAAAAGTTTATTCCTATCATAAGACATCACAGATAAAAATGATTGTAATCGTGTTTTCAATCCTTATTACATTGGAAGCGATATTTTTACATATCCTCATCCAGTTATGGAGTGATGTAGCTGCCTGGATATTTACAATCCTAAACATTTATGCCTTGCTTTATATAATAGGATTATATAATTCTGTAAGGTTTTTACCTCATATTGTTTCTGGAGGCCAACTGATTATTCGGCTCGGCTATCAAAGCTGCATTCAATTAGATGTTAAAAATATAGACTGTATTAAGATGGCTAAAGATAAAGGTGGGATAGGCGAGAAAATACCTAAAGATACATATTATGCTTTATTGAACATAGATTCGCCTCAATATGAAATATACTTAAAAGAACCTATATTGATGGAAAGCTCATACGGAAGAAAAAAGTATGTTAAAACCGTTATATTCAGGGCTGATAATCCTGGGAAAATGATTGAAGAAATAAAATATAAGATGACGTCATTAAGTAATGATTAACCAGTCAAAAAACCGATTTCGAGTAACTTAAAACTGATAAGAATATAAAACAGCTTAGGATCAAATCTAAGCTGTTTTTAAATATGTTATTTGACTCTTTTAACTAAATACAATATAATGTCGTAATATTTATTTTGAAGTGGGGAGGGTCGTTTGATGAAACAAGATGAGGCTGTTAAAATCATTTCACAGAGCTTAATGAAGGATAAACGGGTTAAGGCTATTTTTTTAAAAGGGTCAATGGGTAGAGGAGAATATGATGAGTATTCGGATGTAGATCTTTATTGCTTGGTTGATGAAGCGGATGAAGATACATTTTTGATACATCGATTAAGACATTTAGAGTCTTATAGAAAAATACTGTTTTATGAAGATTTATTTATCATTGCGCCTCAAATCATAGCGGTCTTTGATAATCTTCTGCACGTAGATTTATTCACTGTTACTGAGACAACATTTAAAGAAAAAGATTTTTTTCGTGTATTGTATGATCCTGAAGATCGTCTGTCTAAATTTCAATCCACTCAGAATTTGTATCTTTCCATAGAAGAATTTACTGGCTGCGCCTATGATATTGCTTGGTATTTATTTCAATATAATAAGGCGAACCAAAGGGAAAATGATCTATGGGCTGTAGAAATGCTACAACATGTTACGGTGAATCTGTCAAAAGTGTTATTACATAGATACAAACCTGAAAAAGCTCAATTGGGATTAAAAAGTTTGGAATCACTATTACCTTCTAAACAACTTGATAAAGTAAAAGCAATATTCATGTATATAACACCTGATACTCATAGAAAATCAGTGTTTTTCATAATTAACTTATTGAATGATGAAATTAACTGGATAGAATCCAATGTGGAAAAGAATTCTCAAGCAGTACTGTTTATTAAAATGATGATGAATTTATTAAATCAGTCAAAATAGAAAGGATACACTTGATGACTGTATAGAAATTAATAATTTAGTGGAGGTTAACTAATGTTTATTCTAAATGTAGAAGGCGCCATTTATCAAGATGATAAATGGTTGATAATTGAACGAAGTAAAAAAGAAGAACATGCAGGGGGCTTACTTTCGCTTGTGGGTGGAAAGGTGGAACAGGAAGGGAATTCATCAAATATATTAGAGAGAACTGTGATTCGGGAAATATATGAAGAAGTGGATCTAAAAGTTAAAGAGGATTTAAAATACATTCACAGTACGTCTTTTGTAACAGATTCGGGTTATAACGTTGTTGATATTGTGTTTTTATGTGAATATGCATCTGGTAAAGCATTTCCAAAAAGTCCGGATGAAGTCGAAACTGTAAATTGGATGACAGCTCAAGAAGTATATGAGCACCCAAATAGTCCTAAATATCTAAAAGATAGTATTAAATATGCTGAAACATTGAAAAGAGTCAACAATACTTAAAGTCCGTTAAAATACAGTTGAATCTCCACTTTAATAAGAGTACATGTTATACTAAAGCTAACAATAAACTGGCTTCGCATGAGGGGTGGCGCACTGATTACCTTTTTTGGATTATTCCAAGAAGGGAGGTGCTGCCTATGGACATGATAAACGTTTTAATGCTTATGATATCCTCCTGAGATGTTGGTTGCGTTTATAATGTCTGACCATAAAGAATAACCCCTCCTATGCGATATGGAAAGCGTAAGGGGTTATTTTTCAACCTGCGCTACCCCTCTTGTTGGGGGTCGGTTATTGTTCCGTAGGCGTGACAGCGTCTACGGTTTTATTATTGTATGACCTTCTATATATAGTATACCCGACTTTTCTAAAAAAGAAAACATCTACTGCTGTTTTCGTTTAGGGATATCTCACCGTCTAGCAATTTGCATTGTTTAATCAGCGTTCAAAAGTAAGGGAAAGAAGAGGTATAATGTCATATGCGAAAAAAACTCTTAGACCTAAGATAAATTAAAATCTGCATCAGCAAAAAATACGTCCAGATAAAGGGTTGTTTAATCTTCTTGAACCGAAAATCTTCTATAGCACAAATAAGCAATGACAAGTAAGATAGTGATACCGATCATCCCAGTGGCTCCATCAACAAAATATCTATATTCACTTTTTACAGAGAAGATGAATATGAATGAACCTGATATATTTAACATCCCATGCATTAAGGCAACCGAATAAATTGAGCGACTTTTAAAGTAAATAAATTGCAAAATAATACCAGACAAAATACAAAATATAATCATAAAAATTAATCCTAAATGGTGATGTGGTCCGAAATTCAAATCATACAAATAAATCATAGGTGTATGCCAAATACCCCAAATAAAGCCTCCATAGATAAGTCCTTTTTTTCCATAGACAGAAATCAAATACGGATATAAAAAACCTCTCCATCCCACCTCCTCACCTATAAAAATAAAAATATTTAAAAAAGGTGCCACGAGTAATTGAATTGTCCCTGCTATTAAGATATTAGTCATAAGTGAAAAATTTTCATTGAAAGTAAGCAAATCTTGTTGAATAGACAGATAAGCCTGGTCAACTGAAAATAAATTAGGATTGAACATAAAAGAGATGCTATAAACAATAATTATAAAAAGAAAACTAAACAATGGTGCGAGAAATAGATATCTTTTTTTACCAAGCTGGAACCCCAATCCATTTTTACCGAAGATAGGCCTTTTCAATACAAGCTTTTGTACCAGAAAACTCGTTACTAAAGGGACAATCATTAGAAATGGCGATAACGAGTTGAGTTCTAATACTTCAAATAAAAATGCTAACCCAGATGTTAATAAAAGAGTTGATGCAGTAAATATAATTAATGCTTTTTTCAATTCTTCAAGCTCCTTTCAAAAATGATTATCATCTTTTCTAATCTCTTAGTCGCATTGTAAAAAACTAAAGTAAAACTAAAGTAAATTGATAGGTAACTATAAGTAATAATTCAAATGAGAATAGTTAGAAGTGTGATAATCTGCTAAGCTAGAATTGAAAAGAGGGAATAACATGACAGATGATGCGAATATTTTAATTGTCGACGATGAAGTAGGCATTTTAAACTTGTTAGAAATCACATTGCGAAAAGAGCATTTCTCACATATAACGACTGCCTCTACGAAGGCGAATGCACTCCAAGCGCTTGATGAGCAGGACTTCGATATTATTTTGCTTGATGTTATGCTTCCTGATGGTGAAGGGTTTGCCTTGTGTTCTGAAATACGTGTTCATGCGACAACGCCTATTTTATTTATTAGTGCACGTTCAAGTGATTTTGACAAATTAACAGGACTTAGTGTTGGTGGAGATGACTATATTACAAAACCATTTAATCCACTAGAGGTCGTTGCAAGAATACGTGCTATATTGCGTCGACAACGCATGTATGAAGGACAAAACTCACAGGAAAAGTCAAAAACTTTTATGTACGATACATTTACTTTTTTACCAGAAAAAGCGTTATTAACGGTTCAAGGTGACACAGTGGAACTGACAGCAAAAGAATTAGAACTTCTCCATTTCTTTTGCGAACATCCGAACTATGTTTTTACAACATCGCAAATATATGAGTCTGTATGGGGTGAAGACGCGCTAGGTGAAGAAAAAACGGTAACAATTCATATTGCAAAATTACGTAAAAAATTAGGAGATCATACGAGAGAGTCAAAGATTATCGTGAATTTGCGGGGAATTGGTTATAAATTTATTCCACCGATAGGTGATTCATCATGAGCATTCAAAAACGTTTTATAAAATATTTACTATTAGGGGTTGGTATGTGGATCATCCTATTAGGTATTACCGTTCCAATCCTTTTGGAAGTTATTTTGCCGATAATAGGACTTGGAAGTACACGTTATGAATGGATAGTGCTCATTATTATAGGTATCGTGACGATAATATGCTTAGTTTTATTCGGTTGGTTTTTTGGAAGCCCATTATTACTTATAATGAGATGGATTAACCAACTCGCTGATGAAGATTTTTCTATGTTTGAAGAACGCCAACAAATGTATACAGCTCGAGGGAAATTAAAAATGCGGTACCGGTTATATCAAGAAGTATTCGGTCAGCTTTCGAATATGCGTCTCCAGTTAGAAAATGCGAATATTGAGCGTGCACAAATAGAAAATGCAAAACGTGATTGGATAGCAGGTATTTCACATGATCTATTTACGCCATTAACGTATATAAAGGGCTATTCAACATTACTGTTAAATCCAGAATACAATTGGTCAAATAAAGAACAACGGCAATTTATTCAAGAAATTGATGATAAAAGCACACATATGGAACAGCTTGTACAGGATTTGAAATTAGCTACACGTTTTGATGCTTCCAAAAAAGTCCCGATACATTCAGCAAGAGAAAACATCGTTAAATTCGTACAACAAATAATAGCTGGTGTGAGCAATGATTTAAGAGCTCAACACCATCAATTTAAATTACAAACAGACATAGACGATATCCAGGTGAAATGTGACGCTAATTTATTAAAACGCGCTCTACAAAATATATACATGAACTCTATTCTTCATAATGAATCTCCCGTCAATATTGTGACGATAATTAAGAAGGAGAAACAACATGTGACGATTCATGTTAAAGATGACGGAATTGGTATGACTGAAGAAACAAAACAGAATATATTTAATCGGTATTATCGGGGTACAACGACTAGTCAATCTTCAGAGGGGACAGGTTTAGGTATGGCCATTGTTAAACAATTGATTGAAGCTCATGATGGTATTATTCGAGTAGAAAGTAGCAAGGGGAATGGAACTGCTTTTATAATTATATTACCGATTAAATGAGAGGCAGCATAGAACCCCAGAACGACGCATAGCCGGTGAAGAAGACGCATAGAACCCCAGATACGCCGCATACCCGGTGAAGATAGACGCATGGAACTTAATAAAAGCGCATAGACCTGATATGGAAGCACATAAGCTGACATTTCGGCACATACAATACAGTTCGAAATGCCTTACAAAAGCCTACCCGATTGACTCGATCGTATCCTAATACTGAATAAAAAACTTCCATCCTCCTAAAACTAAGACAAAGTGGAAAGGAGGATGTCCTATGGGAGACAGACCAAAAGGTCCAAAGCAACAAGAACGCCCAAATTTACCCAAAAGTCCCAAGCAACCGTATGGAGAACCTTTAAGTGGATCGAAAAAAGATAAAACCGGCAATCATTCAAGACAAAATTACAATCCAAATCATGGTTTATAATGATGTGAAAAGCGCATAATCGATATGATTATTGCTCTTTTTTAACCGCATTTAAAAAAGGCCAGACTCTCACACCGAATCTGGCCTTTAATTTAATTAAGATGTATAATCCGTCGTCTCGAGATGAAAACCTTCAATCTCTACATCATCATCAATTTCAATCAATAAACATCTTTTGCCCTGATAAGTGATATATTTAACATTTTTCAAATCCCTTGGACTAAGCGAGAGATTCGCGACATCCGTATTAATTTTGACAGCTTTGGGGATTAAGTTATTCGCTTTAAACTCATGTTGTTCATCAGCAATGACCGTTTTGAATGCATCTTTCACTTTTTCCGTATCGACTTCTTCAATACCGCTTGAGGTTAAAATTTGCTCGACATCCCGGTAATCCAAATTCGGCATCTCTGCTTCTTCATCCTCATTCTCTTCGTTTTCCTGAACGATATTGTCTATTTTTTCATAAATATTAGAGATGATATTCGAGTCCACTTTGTCTCCAGCCACTTTGCTGACAATCAATTGAAAGGTATCTTTTTCTTCCGCTGCGGTTGTGATATCTTCACAATTTAGCACCTCTTCAATGAACATTGGGTCTGGTTGATTAGGCTTACCTGCTCTGTAGAGAATATGGTTCACGTCCTGGGCGTTATCAGTAAAGGTCGGAAAAAGAAAACCTGATAAAGGCGTTGCTAAATTAATGATTGGGTCAACATCAGCGGTTGATTTGAATTCTTTTTCAATATAATCAAAGACAAGTGAACTTTTTGGCTGGGTAGTTTTATTGAGGCTGCAGAGAATGAATTTATTGGCATAAACACTGTCAGTACCGCCTTCTTCTGATTCTGGATCACGTTTTTTCATTGGTTTGCGATATTCTCCATAAATAAATGTTACCACTGTGTCGAAATCATAGGCTGTGTTAGCAAACATTTTATCGACGATATCCAGCATATAATCCTTCCACTCATCAGTGTCTTCAGCCTGCAACCCAGCATAAAGAATGCTTTGTGTACTATCTTCAATATCACGTTTGAATTTTAATTCAAATAATCTCGAATCAAGTTGACCGGTTAAGACCTTTTTGAAATTGACCAAAAATAATTCTTGTGATTCTTGTTCTAACATTTCAAATGGTTGGCTGGCATAATGATAGATATCACCGGATTCTTTTTGTACATAAACATTAAAAATTTCTTTGATATCCATTAATTCATTTTCTAATTTAAATTGTTTTCGTATATTTGCTATATCTTTTTTATTCATTGACTTCAACTCCCTTTGTCGATTATACCTGTTTAATATTAAAAATGTAATCATAGATTCTGTCTTGATTATTTGTGCTCATCTTGTGCATATAGTAGATTAATAGAAAGCGCATACAAGTAGGGAAGGAGATTTTTATGGAAAATGAAATTTTATTTTCAACACATAAAAATGGTATAGCCGAAGTGACTTTAAATCGGCCGCGAGCAATTAATTCATTAACTTATAATATGTTAAACCCTTTAAAAGCAAAACTAAAGGAATGGGAAAAAGATCCGGACGTAACATTAGTTGTGTTAACAGGAGCAGGTGAAAAAGGTTTTTGCGCAGGTGGTGATATGAAAACTCTTTACGAAGCTGGACAAAAAGGAGAAGCTTTAGAGAAAGGACGCCAATTTTTCGAACTTGAGTATGAAGTCGATCAAATGGTCGATGAATTTACTAAGCCAATCATTGCTGTTTTAGATGGAATCGTTATGGGTGGTGGAGTCGGTCTAGCTTATGGGGCAAGTCATCGTATTGTTACTGAACGCACAAAGTGGGCGATGCCGGAGATGAGTATCGGCTTCTATCCTGATGTCGGAGCGGCTTACTTTTTAAATAAAGCTCCAGGCTACATCGGTCGTTATCTAGCCTTAACTTCCTTAGTTATTAACGGAGCCGAGTCGATCTATATAAATGCAGCAGACCATTTTATGGATAGTCAAGACCTTGAAAAATTCCTGAATGAAGTAAAGAATATACATTGGCATGATTCATCAGTGGAGCAAGTATTAGATAAACTCATTGATAAATTTGCTACGCAGCCTTCTGAAAAAGAAAAAGTTAGAAATTATGAAGATGAAATCAATCAACATTTTAAATTTGAATCAATGGAGGACATTGTCATGTCTCTTCAAAAAGGTGAAAGTGAATTTTCAGTCGACACAGCGAAAACAATCCTCTCAAAATCTCCTGTTTCATTAAAAGTTACCTTGAAACAATTGGGGGATGGAAAGGGAAAGACGTTTGCAGAAGCACTTGCTACGGATTTGGTGATTGCACGGAATTTTATGACACATACTGATTTCTTCGAGGGGGTCCGTTCGGTTCTTATTGACAAAGACAACTCACCTCAATATAAATATAAGCAACTAAGCGACGTATCAAATGATTTAGTAAATCAGTTTTTTGAGTAAAGGTGATGACATGTAAAGACTTTTTTAGCCATCCTCTTTTTTCATTCATATATATTGATATGTTACACATCAAATACAACATGTTAGCCATAAATTCGTAAATACACTTAAAATCACTGCCATAATAGAGAAAAAGGCGGTGATTTTTTTGTTGACATTAAGCCATGTGAAGAAAAGTTACGGAAAGCATGTTGCTCTTAGGGGAGTGGAGCTAACGATTCCTTCAGGGAGTTGTTACGGACTGGTTGGACCGAATGGAGCGGGAAAATCCACTTTATTAAAAATCCTCGCATCGGTTATTCAAGATTATGAAGGGAAGGTAGATTTAAACGGTAAGGGAGACTTTAAGGAAATCATGGGCTATGTCCCACAGGAAATATGTTTAGAGCAAACTTTTTCAGCTTCCAATAATCTATCTTTTTTTGGAAGGATTTATGGGCTTAAAGGAAGAAGACTCAAGAGAACAGTGCAAGAAGTTTTAGAAGAGGTAGGACTGACGGATCGAAGTCAGGATAAAGTAAAGAATTTTTCAGGCGGGATGAAACGGCGTTTAAATATCGGGTGTGCTTTAATGCATAGACCGAGGCTTATCATCATGGATGAGCCAACTGTTGGGATTGATCCGCAATCAAGAAAATATATTTTTCAAATGATTCGTCGTTTGCAAGAACAGGGTTGTACTATAATTTATGCCACGCATTATATGGAAGAAGTGGAGCAAATCTGTGATAACGTTGCGTTTATTGACCAAGGCGAGATTATTGAAGAAGGAGCGGTTGATGATTTGCTGCAGAAATATGCTGTTCCATCTGTCTTTGTAAAAGCAAATAAGCCACTGCCGGAAAGTATGGATACATTAGGAGAGATAGCAGATCATAACGGGGGTCTATTGGTAAAAACAAATGATCCACTTCTGGCTATGAAAAGTATTTCTACATTCTATCAGTCCAATCACACAAAAGTGGAGCGTCTGGAACTCGTTCAACCTAAACTTGAAGATGTATTTTTCTCTCTCACAGGCAGCACGCTTCGAGATATTAAGCCACTTGCAAAAACAGGTCACACGTCCAAAAAGGAGGTCATCTAATGGTAGCAATGTTTAAATTCGAAATGAAAAAGAACTTGCAAGATCGCGGACTGTTATTTTGGATGATTATTTTACCAATTGCTTTTACAGTTTTGGCGGTTAGTGTCTTTGCTTCAGGAGAAGATGAAGCTATGAAACAGGAAATGATTTTATCCATAGTTCCGGGGTATGTCGTGACATTTGTATTTTTCATCATGATTTCTATGACCACTGCATTTCTGAAAGACCGGGACCTGGGAATGACTGCTAGAATCGCCAGTACACCGCTCTCGCCACAATTATATTTGCTTGGAAAATGGATACCGTATATGTTTATAGTATGGATGCAAATTATTATTTTAATAGTGTTTGGAAAAGGAGTTTATGACCTTCCCATTGAACAGCCTTTATTTGTTCTTTTCCTGTCAATAGCTTTATCTTTTACTGCAACAGGGTTTGGATTAGCGCTTTCGCTATTTGTTAAAACGGAAAATATGGGGATAGCATTAACACAAGTCATTGCGTTAGGTGGAGCTGTGTTAGGCGGATTGTGGATGCCGCTTGAGTTACTACCTGATATGATACAAAAAATAGCTCATGTTCTTCCGCAATATTATGCACATCAAGCGTTCCAAGACGCATTGAATGGGACATTAACTTTTAAAGGCTTTTTCCAAGGGCTATTCACAATACTAGCATATGGGTGTGTCGGTTTTATTATAGCTATCATACGTTACCCGCATTTCTTAAAACAGGCACGTGGCTAACTGTAATAAAGGGGGATGGGAATGAAAGTAAACATTGATATTGATGAAAATCATGGAGAGCCTTCCATTACGATTAAAGCAAAAGAATGGACGGAGGAGTTAGAAGAAATTATTAATGTAATAAAAAAACAAAAGACAAAGAGGCTATTTGGTGTAGAAGAAGATCAAACAGTCTTACTCGATCCCAAGGAAGTCGACTTTGTCTATGCTGAGAAACGAAAAGTATTTGCAGCACTAGCAAGTAAAAGTGTTGAAATCAAGCTGAAGCTTTATGAAGTTGAGGAAATGCTGGCTCCCCATCATTTTATGCGTTTTTCCAAATCGGTGATTGGTAATTTAAATCAAATTCGACGCTTTGAATTATCATTCAATGGAACACTTTGTGTTTACTTTCATTCTGGCAATAAAGAATATATCTCACGGAACTATGTATCTAAAATTAAGGAAGAATTGACGATGGGAGGGCAATCAAATGATTAGAAAAATAGTCGAAAGAAGCATTGGAGGTATTGCTGTTGGTGGAATAGCCACATTTATTGCCCTAACTATTATAAAATTTGGTGATATTGAAGCGAGCGCTTCAGGAGTTTGGAATCATATGCTCGCAAGTTTCAGTATCGGTATATATTTTGGCCTTGCATCTCTAATTTTTGAAATGGAAACGGGAAGTCCGTTAAAGAAAACAGCCATTCATTATTGTTTATCTATTGTCGTCTGGCTTATTATTGCTTTACCAGTTGGGTGGTTACCATTTAATCTAGTATCAGTTATTGTTGGGATTTTAACTTTCACCATAATATATAGCATTTATTGGACGGGATTTTATTTATATTTTAAAAAAGTTGAGGCAGCAATGAACGAACAGCTGCAGAAAAGAGATTAAGTGTAATCCTACTTGATTGAATGATATCTGCTTATCATATAGAATCAAAGTGAGAGTAATATAAGGGGGAGTGTTAATTAATGGCAAAGGTTTGTTTTTTACTTGATAATCATTATGAAGACTCTGAAATGACAAGCCCATATGAAGCTGTAAAAGAAGCAGGGCATGAGGCTGTTATTGTTGGGATTGAACAAGGTGTGGAGTTAAAAGGAAAAAAAGGTGCATCATATCAATCAGACATGTCTATTGATAAGGTGGATGCTTCAGATTATGATGCTGTTATTATTCCAGGAGGATCCGCACCAGAGGCGCTCAGAGTAAATGATGCTATGGTCCAATTTGTCAAAGATGCCGATAGCCAAGGAAAGGTTATTGCAGGGATCTGTCATGGGCCACAAGTGATGATCAGTGCCGATATTTTAAATGATAAACAACTTACTTGTTATGTTGGCATTCGTGATGATGTCAAAAATGCAGGTGGACAGTATAAAGATGAGGAAGTAGTTGTCGACGGTAATTTGATTACCTCTCGCACTCCAAAAGACGAGCCAGCTTTTATTCGGGAAATTTTAAATAAATTATAATAGCTTATTATTTAAATGAAAATTGGCAGGCGTAACTTTTTTGTTACACCTGTCTTTTTTAAACTCTATTTAATATGGGAGTCTTTCCTTAATATGTATAAGTAATAAGGGGAAAGGATTTCGGAAAGATACTTAATAAGATTCTATCCCAAATCCTGGTACAAATAGTTTTGTTTATCCCCCTTTTTAAGAATACAACTAATAATTAACCTTCGTTTTCCAATAATTATTTGCAGCGGCCACAGTTTGATAGTGGATGGCGATGACTTGTGAAGCGGCTATTAAACTATCAGCGTTCTTTGAATACTTTGGACGTAGTTTTTTTCTGACACTAACGGATGGTTGTGTTGTTTCAACTCCTTTTTGTGCCAGCTTAACTGCTAAATCAAATCCTTCTTCAGGCGTCTTTGTCTGTAAACTTTTGAGTGATTTTTCCATTACATTCCCTTCCTTTATTGATTCATTTATTCATTAATGATGATCCTCAGCAGCTATAGCTTCTGCTTTATTTTGGTGGACAGTGCCAAAAGGATGTTCAGGAGGCGCATAAATTGAATAAAGTTTCAGAGGTTCGTTCCCCGTGTTTATCAAATTATGCCATTTGCCTGCAGGCACCATGATAGCATAATCTTCAGCGACTGATTTTTGATAATACAAATTTTCCTTCGTATCTCCCATGCGCACCATCCCTTGCCCTTCTTCAATTCTTAAAAATTGATCCGTATCAGGGTGTACTTCTAGTCCTATATCTTCGCCGACATCGATACTCATTAATGTTACTTGTAAGTGCTCACCTGTCCATAAGGCAGTTCGAAACGTATTATTTTTTTCAACTGCCCCTTCAATGTTAATGACGAATGGTTCTTTACCATGATCTTTAAATGTAACTCTTTCTGGGTGCATCTCTTGTGGATAATAGACTAGGTGATTGTATTCTAATCCAAAATGATGTGGTTGGTATGCAAGCTGTCTTCCACATGTACATGTAGGTGCATGAATATAATTTGGAGAGGGGTAAGGGTACGGAATATAGTACATACTTTCAACTCCTTTAATAATTTCTAACATCATCATATGCACAAATGTCCAGATATGTACTTTAGGTATTACTTTTACTACTGTGTTAAGATTTTTCACAAAAGTTATGCAATTAATGATAAGATAAAGAAAAATCTATACTTTTAAGATTTTTTATAAAATCATAGAATCAGGTGATGTAACTTTTCAATTGCTTTTGTGTTTTCATGGTGAATTAGGAGGTTAAATATGAATAAAGCTCAATATGCATTACGCTTTGAAAAATTTGCAGAGGAAAGCAGAGGACTTAATAGTAGACTCTATGAGTTTTTATCCCGCGAGATAGCAGAAGATGATCAATTACTAGAATTATCTTCAAAAGCCCGTAGTGGTCAACCAGTCCCAAATTTATTATTTGCTGCTGTTCATTATTTGTTATTAGAAGGCAAAGATCATCCACTAAGAGAGTTTTATCCGAGTATCATAGCAAACCCTAGGCCAGTAGATAAAGCATTTAATTACTTCAAAGATTTTTGTAGTACATATGAATATGAAATTATCCCTTTACTTAAAAATAAGTTGGTTCAGACAAATGAAATTAGACGGTGTGCTTATTTATATCCCGTGTATTGCTGGATATATAATAAGGTGAAAAAACCTTTATCTCTTATTGAAATTGGAACAAGTGCGGGATTACAATTACTTTGGAATCAATATAGTTACTCTTATGGTAGTGAAGATGTATATGGAAATAAATTTTCAGACGTTCATTTACATGCCGAGATCAAGGGGGATCATCAACCGACATTATTACTTGATAGTCCACCTGTAGCGTCAAAAATAGGCGTAGATTTAAATATCAATGATCTGAGAAAAGCAGAAGATTATCTCTGGTTAAAAGCCCTTATTTGGCCTGAACATCACAAGAGAAGAGAGAGGTTCGATAAAGCAGTGTCACTTTTTAAAGAAAACCCAGTCGATCTTATCGAAGGAGATGGAGTGGATTTAATACCAACTATTGTAGCAGGTATTAAAAAAGAGTCAGTCATTTGTATTTTCCATACGCATGTTGCTAATCAAATGCCGGAAGATTTAAAACATAAATTATTGGTTAATATAGATAAAATAGGGCAAACTCGAGATGTTTTCCATATATACAATAATATGTGGGATGAAAAATTACATGTTGATTCGATCGTCCATGGTAAGAAGTCAATTCAAACAATCGGTATGACGGACGGTCATGGAAGATGGTTTGAATGGGATATAACATAAAAAAGGAGGAGGATCCTCATGGGTGTAGCTAGTTTAATAGGAATACTCATTTACTTATTTCCTTTTATAGCGGCTGTGTTAGTTATGGTTTGGCTATACAGGATTAAACAAAACTCTGATGAGCAAGTGGAACAAAATAAGAAGATTATTAGATTGATCGAGGAAAATAGTTTAAAGGATTAATCTTAATTGCGTCGTAGACAACTTAAAGTGATAGATTAATGTAATATTTGGTTATGTATGGAGGCTGTTGATGGGATATGTAATGAATTTAAGAAAGCTTGTTGGGAGTAGACCATTAGTTATCGTTGGTGCTAGTGTCATTTTAATAGATGAAAATAATAGACTACTATTACAGTTAAGAAAGGATAATAATTGCTGGGGGTTGGCAGGTGGGTCCCTTGAGCCTGGTGAAACATTAGAGGATGTAGCAAAAAGGGAGTTGACGGAAGAAACAGGATTGCTGGCAAAACGCTTAACTTATTTTCAAACCTTTTCTGGTGAAGACTATTATTATAAGTATCCAAATGGTGATGAAGTTTATAACGTAATCACAGCCTATGTCTGCCGAGAGTACACAGGAAGTTTAAAGGCGGAAGAAGCAGAAGTTCAAGCGTTAAGTTTTTTCCATTTAGATAAACTTCCTGAAAATATGAGTCCGCCAGATAAGATGGTTATTAAAGCATTTAAGGATAAAATAGAATAGTATTCCACCTGTTTGCCAAGTACCTAGTTAAAGCGGCATATAACTAACTTGCCAAATTGAATTTTCTTTATTGTTTCTCATTTGTTAAAAATCATTTAAGATAGTAGAAAAGGAGAGTGAGGGAAAGTGAAATATGTAGATACTTGGGATTTAGAGAGTATATTCCCTGGAGGTACAAATTCAGGGGAATTAAAAAGTAAATTAAAAGAAGTTAAAGAGGAAATTGAATACTACCAAAAACTATTAAGTAAGTCAGAACTTCAAGGTGGAGAATCCTCGGTAAACACTCTAAAAACGATTCTTAAAGAAAAAGAATCTATTGGGAAAGGATTAGGCCAGGCAAGAACATTTGTCCAAATGTGGCATGATGCTTATATGGATGATGAGCATGCTAGTGTTGTCATGGGCCAAATCATGGAATTGTACAGCGAAGTTCAAAAACTCTCTAATTCTTTCACAAAAAAACTTGTAGCTATATCAGACGATGATTGGCAGCAATTATTAGAGGATAACGAATTAAAGGAAGTATCGTTTGTATTAAATGAAATACGTGATGAAGGTAAACGTCTTTTATCTGAAGAAGAAGAAAGGCTTATTGCTGACTTAGATAAAGATGGATTGTCCGCGTGGAGCAGTTTGTATGATACAACTGTTTCAATTATGACTATTCCTTTCACAGACAAAGAAGGACAGAAAACTGACTTATCTGTCGGACAGGCGATGAACCGGATGTATGCTGATCCAGACCCCGAGGTACGAAAGCAGATATTTGAAAATTGGGAAACAGCTTGGACAAAATATGCTCCTATTTTTGCGGACACACTTAATCACTTAGATGGTTACAGGATTACATTGCAAAAGGTCCACCAATATAAGGATCACTTGGAGGAGCCGCTAGAATATAACAGGATGTCTAAAGAAACACTTGATGCGATGTGGTCAGCAGTATCTAATAATAAACAACCGTTTACAGAGTTCCTGCAGCATAAAGCAGAGTTGTTAGGTATGGAAAAACTAGGTTGGCAAGATGTTGATGCACCTGTTACTTTAGGAGATGAGGAACCGACTCGATTTACATATGATGAAGCATGTGATTTTGTCATTGAAAACTTCGAATCATTTGGTCCTAAATTGACTGATTTTGCCAAGCATGCTCTTGAAAATCGTTGGGTTGAAGCTGAAGACAGACCTAACAAACGACCAGGTGGCTATTGTACGAGCCTACCAGAATTTGAAGAGTCCCGAATTTTCATGACATTTACTGGGTCACCTAGTGATACGAGTACGTTAGCACATGAATTAGGTCATGCTTTCCATAGCCATGTGATGAAGGATCTACCGTCATTAAATCGAGGTTATGCCATGAATGTGGCAGAAACAGCTAGTACGTTTGCTGAGACAATTATTGGCAATGCAACGGTTGAAAATGCCAAGTCCAAAGAAGAAAAAGCAGCTCTTCTCGGTTCAAAACTGGAAGGTGCCACAGCTATGTTCTTGAATATTCATGCACGTTTCTTATTTGAAGATGCCTTTTATAAAGAACGTGCACAAGGCATCGTTTCTGAAAAAAGATTAAATGAACTCATGCTAGAAGCTCAAAAAGAAGCATATGATGATAGTTTAGCCAGCTACCACCCGCATTTCTGGTGTAGTAAATTACACTTTTTTATTGATAGTGTGCCGTTTTATAATTTTCCGTACACATTTGGCTATTTGTTTAGTTTAGGTGTTTACGCTGAGTACTTAAAGCATCCAGAAGGTTTTGAGGATAAATATATTGCGCTCTTAAAAGATACTGGGTCGATGAAAGTAGAAGATCTGGCTCAAAAACATTTGGGCGTCGATTTAACAAATGAAGAGTTCTGGGCAGAAGGAATTGAGTTAATGGCGAAAGATGCGCAAGAGTTTATTCGATTGACAAATGAGATAGAAAAGTAATCATAGAACATGCCCACCAAACGAACATGGTGGGCATGTTTTTAGTTAAAGATATTTTTCGTTTCAATTTGAAAATGATTAAATAACCTGGAAATAGCAGAATCTCCTTTGCTCACTAAGTCAAATTGAACTTCGCCATTTTCATCGTGACTATAAATCAAAATACGGTTTTCCATTGGATCAATAATCCAGTACTCTTTGACGCCATGTTCCATATAAAGATTTAACTTCCTGATAAGGTCATGAGATTTATTAGAGGGGCTTAATATTTCAATAATAAACTCTGGTGCACCGACATATTCATTTTTTGTAAAGTTTTCAGGCTGACAGGTTACAAATAAGTCAGGAACCACTCGTTTATGATCATTAGTATTTTGAGTGTTTCCAGCAAAAAGTACATCTGTTGGAGCAGAAAATACTTCACGGTGACTGGACTTTAAAAATTGATGAAGCTCTCCTTGCAGATAAGATGATATTCTCTGATGCTTTATACTTGGCGATGGAGACATATAAATAACCCCATCGATATATTCCAGTATATTTTCAGTTTGTTTTCGTTTCTTTTCGAAATCCTCATAGGTGTTGAAGTTTTTATCCGTTAAACTCATTTCAATCACTATCCTTGTTTAAATTATATGTGATAGCGTGTGAAAGATAAATTTATATCCTTTGAACAAAACTTCAAAATTCCTTCGACGATAGCGGAAGAAGTAATTTGATTCCACGCTTATTAAACGGGATGAGCTTGCTGTCGGCAATTAAATGACTTATATAGCCAATCAGACATGTGTAATAAACGCCAGGAATCCCAAGTGAATTTTCTAATTTATAAGCAATCACTGCAAAAAATATCACACCGATAATCGAGTGGGTATACGTACGGTGAGAAATTAATGATGCAATGATAATATATAGGCCCATCAACGTGATCCAAGACTCCTCTAGCGTCAATCCACCAAACAGTACTCCTGTTCCTGTAATAGTTAACATATGTTTTTGTTTAATGGAGGAAGCAATTCCCATAACTATTGCTCCAATGCCCATCCCGATATATTTCTCTGTACCTGATCCCTTAAAAAAACTATAAAAGATCAACATAATGCCAATCAATTGTGCAACGATGCGAATCATTGTATGTGATAAGGTGATTCTACCACTGAGTTTCCCATCGATATCTAGATCAGGTACCAACCCAGAAATACCTCCGATTCCGATAAGAATTATTGTTGTACTAGGATCAGTATGGAGTGTGTTTGCGACCATAAAACCGCTTGCTGCGCCTATTGTAGCGTGTGCTGTACCATTCAAATTTCATTCTCCTAAGTAATTAATTTCTTGTTTTATTATACAAGCCCTCAGAGAAAATGGTTAGTACTTTTGCTTAAAAGAGAAAATCAAATCAATTAGGTAACGCGAAAAGGAATTCCGTGCCTCCTAAAGTGAAAAATCCCGCTTAGGGGTAACGCGAAAAGAAATTCCGTGCCTCCTAAAGTGAAAAATCCCACTTAGGGGGAACGAGGTATAATCTTACATTTCAGATTTTAATAACCCCTGTCTAGCTTTTTCGTTGCTTCATATCTCAGCACACAGAGCTTCCATTGTGAACCTTTTTAAACAATTTTCACTTGTGTGTATAATTTTAAAATAATTCAAACTATAATGTGATAAAAGCATAGAAAGTAGGTATATGATGGGTGTAGCCTTTTCTTTAAGAGAGATTGCTTGGAAACGTATTTTGTTTTTTCTATTGCTGGTTTTTATTCCTAATTATCTTTTAATGCAGGTTCAAATCGCCGGTTGGATTAGTCATGATCTTGCATTAGTTACCATTATTGATCTTACAATTTTCTTGCCTTTAATGATTTACTTTTTTGGATTTAGAAAAAGAGTTTCAATATTAGTTTTGCTTGGAAGTATGTTTTGTGGGCTACTCTTAGCTAATTTGATCATCCCTATAGAAGCTGGCAGATATCTCTCCTATTTCAATTATTCTTTTTTCGCTCTGGAAGCTGCTGCCATTGCACTTGAATTATTCATTATCATTCTTATATTAAAGAAATTACCCTTATTTGTAAAAAGTTGTAAGAAAGAGCAAGAGAAACATTATCATTTTCTGCTTAGTTTCTCTATCGCAATCAAAGGTGCTTTTTCATTTAAAAATGAAAACTTAAATAAAATCCAACTTATCTTCCGTATTATCGCAACAGATATTTCGGCTATTTACTATAGTTTGTTTACCTGGAGGAAAAGTCCACCTCTATTGAAAGCTGGCAAAGGAAAAACCTTCACAATGCATAAAGACGGGGCATATTTAGGTGTGTTTTTCATGCTTGTCCATGCCATGGTTATCGAAATAGTGGGTGTCCATATGATCATAGCACAATTTGATACAGTACTTGCTTGGGTGGTCACAGTTTTAGACATTTATCTGTTGCTGTTTATCGTAGCGGATTACCAAGCCATTCGATTATCTCCTTTAGTTGTCGATTCAAAGGGTTTGCATTTTCAAAAAGGGATTCGCCAATATGGATTTGTTCCTTTTAATGTTATACAAGACATTCATGAAAATAGAAAGAGTATAGAGGAAATAAAACAAGATAAAAGAGGGTTTACACTAGCTATTCAAGGCTTTGAAAAAGAGCGCATTCCCTATGTTATTAAGTTGAAAAAACCTATAAAAGTGTATCAATTCTTTGGATACAGCAAGAAGGTCGAATCGATTTATGTAAAAACCGATGATTCTCATAAGTTTAATTTAAGCATCCATGAACAAATAACAAAGTAGTAATTCATTCGTCACCATTGAAAACTTCCTAATAAATTAGTATATATGTTCAGCGATTCCTCTTTGATGAGATGTAGAAGATAAAAGGCAGTCTGAACAGGAACAACTAGAAACACAGGAGTATTTGAACGGACTTAAAACAAAATTGCTGAATGCAAACAAAAAGAAGAAACTTATCAGGATTATAGATAGGCTTACAGAAAGTAATCAAAGTAAAACGAGTAGCGAAGGAATTAGCGTAGCAAAATTAGGTGTAAAAATCCGAAGCTATCATCCTGTCATAGTAGACGTTCTAAAATGTATGTGTACACATTTTCAATAATTTCTTAAACCTCTCATGATAATTTATTTTCACTTGGTTAAATTATCATTAGGAGGTGCAAGAATGGATCAGAAAAAAGACAAGATTAAAGAAGATGCGAATGTGGAATTAGGCGGCATGGGGCTTTATGGAACAACGTCAAATAAAGAAATTTCAGGATATAAAACTTCTGGTGATATTGAAAACGCAGGAAATATAGAAAAAGGTTTCAAAGGACCAGAAGGTGAGGCAGGAGCACAGGCTTCCTTAAAAAGTGAAAAAGATTAAAGCCTAAGATTATAGAAAGGACTCTTTCCTAGCTGTAGCTGGAAATAGAGTCCTTTCGTTTTAAAATGAATAAAAAAGACGGATCATGTCTCAAAATAATCAGACGACTCATCTTTAATTAAAGACACAAAGTGTGTTAAAATTTTAGCGGTTAAGCCCCAAATGACTTTTCCATTATATTCATAGAAAAGCTCTTCCAATTGGTGAGTTCGCCAGTCATAATTTTCTCCGCCCATAATCAGATCATAAGGGAAGTTATCTTCTGGCAAGATCTCATAGTTAACTTTATACTTTTTAGGCTTTGTATTAAGGAAAAAAGAAAGCGGAACAGTAAAAATTTCTGCAACTTCATCTTTATTTGGAGTAACTTTTTTAATATCTTTTAATCTACCAATATAGGGGTAGATAATTCTTCCAAAGTCAGAGACCATATAGTCGAGTGGAAATACGTCATATACATCTGTATCGGAAATTCTTAATTCTTCTGATGTCTCTCGAATGGCAGTATAAGCTGTATTCTTATCCCCTTGATCAACCTTACCACCTGGAAAACAAATGTCACCAGGTTGAGTACGTAAATTCATCGAGCGGACTTCAAAGAGGATATGGGTTTCTTCTTCCAATTCAATAAGAGGAAGCAGTACAGCATATTTTTTAAAATACTCTTCACCAAGAATGGACGGCTTACGATTTTTTAACTTCGCAATAATATTTGATGCATTCAATTCATCCCCTCCAATACAACACCCAATAAATACTGTATACTATATATTATACAAGTCCTCATAGGTTAAAGACCAATATTTGAAAAAAGTGGGACAAGTGGATTGTGTGTCTCAACTAACAGAAGGGGAAGTGGAAGTTATGCAACGTCTTCAATTCGAATTAGCTTGGGATAAAACCATTGCTTCACTAGACAGAAAGTTTATTGAAAGAGTATTCTCTGAAACCAATATGGATTATAGTGATGGTATACTTTTTACCTTTTTGCGGGAAGCGACAAATCACAAAGGAGATTTGCTTGTGACTGTATTAATTCATAATTGCTTTGAAAGAAAGCTTTCGATGGAGGAAATAACCATCGCTTATAGACGGGGTGAAAAAGCAATAGCAATTGATACGTTTACTTTACCATTTGAAATCAATGCAAAAACAACGATGCCATGGACGTTTATATACTCTCAGCCTTATTCAACAGAAGGAAAACAGGATTATGAAATTAATTGGACGTCTCACAACAAATGACTTTATACTTTTTAGCTATTTTAATTTAAAGAAAAATATGTTATAATCATAAAGCGATGAGCTGCTTTGCGTAAGTCGAAGAATGCAATATATGTGGATGTGAACACATGATTTTTCGCCGCAAATGATAACTCGCAAATGACGAGTTAATAAAAAACGTCTGTAAACTTTACAGACGTTTTTTTGATTATTTATCATTTTTCTTGCTGAAATTCTTCTAACTTCTTAAACCACGTCACAATCAGTTCGCGTAATTCTATTGTATCTATTTCATATGCAGGGTACACGTCAACGTTATCCATTCCTGCAAGCAAATCTGAAATAATGGTGGTACTTGATCTGATAGTAAGAGCACAGCGATTTCCGTTTGACGTGATTTCTCGCTTTTCTCCAGTCAGCACTTGGTCAATCTCATGTAATATTTTCCCGTATAAGAGAGGAGCGTCGGCCATTAAAAATTCTGCAACAATTTTCATATCAGGTTCATCAAATTCAATAATCAATCGTCTCTTTTCGCTAGAGCCATTTTTTAAAGTCACTTCTCTAAAATAATACATCTTGTCATCACCTCTCATAAACTGGAAATGCAGAAATGATTTGTTCATTATTATCAAGATACATTCGAATAACAACCCCATCAGAAGTAAGACCTTCAAAAGTGTTTCCATTAATGAATGTTTTTGCTTCATAAGCTTCATTAATCGCATCTACTACATCTTGCGAATCCCATTCATCAGGAAAAAATGTTGACTTCCCACCGTTTGATGTCTTTTTCACGTCAGTAACAATCACTTCTGCTTCATAGATACCAACTTCATTTGGTTTCGTTTCTGTGCCCTCGATAATTTCTCCTTTTTTGGTTGGCAATTGATCATAATGATAGCCTACAGCTTGTCCATTCTTATTCAATTCACCTTCTAAAATATGCTCTAAAGCGCCACTTCGAAAATATTCAATCTGATCCAAGTCGTTAATGTCCGTGACCTCGAAAGTTTCATTGTTATTATGACTATCAAGCCCATCCAAATCACAACCGACAAATAAAAGAATCATAAAAACCGTTAATAAAATAGATACAAATTTTTTCTTCATAACATTCACCTTTTGTCTCTCCATGTGTAGAATACAATTAATATTACTATGTCAGCTTTCGTTTTGTCTATTTATTTAGATGATCCACAAAAGGAGTTTTTGTATCTTAGTCATAACATACCAATATACTTCATAAACTTAAGGATAGTTAAAAATGAATAGGGAGGGATTAAGTATTTGATAAGAGCGCTCCTTGCTGGTCAGTTAACATGGAACATCCCCCTTTTATTTTTATTTGTTAGTCTTACGTTACTTTATATTTTTTATCTAAGAAGGTATGGAACTACTTCGCAGAGACGCCCTCTCCTTTATCTGACAGGCATTTGGCTGTTATATCTTGTAATAGGGAGTCCATTACTTGCATTAAGTCACCTTTCATTTAGCTTCCATATGATTCAAATGAGTTTTGTTTTTTTCATCATACCACCACTCATCCTACTCGGTATTCCCCTTGAAATTTATGAAAATATCATGAACCGATTTTTTATTAAAAAAATCCGCTTGATTTCCCCAACACCTAAAATAGCATTAGTTATTTTTGCCACTCTGTTTTTCCTTTATCATTTACCTTTTCTACTACAGATCATTACAGAGTATCCGCTTGTTCAAAAAGGTTATCTCATATTGCTGTTTATTTTGGCGGTTAGGATGTGGTGGCCAATTGCTTCACCTAATCCGGAGCAACGTGTTATAGCATCTGAACGAAAGAAATATCTTCTTGAAAGCAGCTGGTACATTATGCCAGCCTGTCTGATGTTTATTATTAGTGCATTGTTTGATGGTATGAACAATCCTTTCTTAAGTGAGGCGGCAACGAATCTATGTCTTCCTGCCGACATGACAGTTGACATCTTACCACCGCCTTTTAATACAAAGTATGACCAAATGATTGCTGGTGCATCGATGCTTGGACTGCATAAATTCAGCTTGATTGCCACAAATAGGCTTGAAGATAGAATGAGGGAGTTTTAAAAATGTCATTGCTCTCTACTACTTAGTTATAAATGTTCACTTTACGTAATAGACTTTATTAATATAATCAAAAGGTGGTAAATATAATGGAGACTATTCACCTTGATGTAGAGGGCATGTATTGTTCAGCTTGCACGGCGCGCATTGAAAAAGTTGTATCTAGAGTCGATGGCGTCGCGCAGGTGGCAGTCAACCTGACAACAGAAACAGGGAAAGTAACATTTGATAAAGAGCGGACAAGCATCGATCAAATTATTAATAAAATTAGTCAGCTCGGTTTCAAAGCGAAAGTAATGGTGGGAGCGAATCGTCACGGTAAAGAAAGAGAATTAAGACGTCTTGAGTGGGACTTTTTTTATTCTGTTTTATTGACGATACCTTTAGCATGGACAATGCTATCTCATTTTGAATGGGCAAGTGTTATTTACATTCCCGCTCTATTTAAGAATCCGTTTTTTCAATTCGTCATTACGATTCCAATCCAATTTATAATAGGATTTCAATTTTATGAACGGGCATGGAGTGCAGTGAAAAACGGAAGTACAAATATGGATGTTTTAGTTGTCTTAAGTACAAGTGCAGCGTTCTTTTATAGTCATTATGTGACTTTCACAACCCCTAACTTTTTGTATACAACAGAGTCAGACATATTATTTTACGAAACGAGTGCTTTTATAATTACTTTTATCTTACTTGGAAGGTTGCTGGAACAAAAGTCAAAATCCAAAACTAAAGAAGCGCTTGAAGAACTTTATCAGATTCAAACTAAATTGGCGACCCTTTATGAAAATGGGCAAGAAGTGCGTGTTAATATTGAAGACTTAATGCCGGGGAATCATATTGTCGTTAAACCTGGAGAAAGAGTCCCTATTGATGGACAAGTCAGTAAAGGCTACTCAATGATTGATGAATCTTTACTTACGGGAGAAAGTGTTCCCATTGAGAAAGTAGCAGGGAGTCAAGTCTTCGCAGGAACCATAAATCAAAATGGTCTATTAATGGTTCAAGTGACTAAAACAACAGCAGACACAGCATTATCTCATATTATATCAATCGTGGAAGAGGCGCAGGCCTCAAAAGCACCTATTCAACATATTGCTGATAAGATAACAGGTGTTTTTGTTCCGATTGTTATCATAATTGCCTTGATAACCTTTGCTGGCTGGTATTTTTTATTAGAGCCAGGTTCTTTAAATGGGGCATTAGGGAAAGTTATAGCAGTTTTGATTATCGCATGTCCATGTGCCCTTGGCTTAGCTACTCCGACATCAATTATGGTTGGCAGCGGACGGGCAGCTCAATCAGGAATTTTATTTAAAGAAGGAAAGTTTCTAGAACTGCTTGGTAAAAGCGACTGTATCTTACTCGACAAAACTGGTACTGTTACTAAAGGGTTTCCTCAAGTGACTAATATTCATGTTGATGATCAGTTTAACTTTCAGTATTTTATTGAAATGATTGGGGCGGTGGAACAAACATCTGATCATCCAATTGCTCAAGCCATTTATAATTATGCTAAAAGTGAGAGAGGTAATCTTCCTGAAGTTCATGCTGTTGAGAATGTGCCTGGTTATGGTATAAAAGCAGTCGTGAATGGCTTGAATGTGGTCATTGCAAGTCCTTTTTTTTATCAAAATAAAGGCATGTCACTTCCTGTTAAAGCAGTCAGACAAGAGGCTTTTTTTAAAAATGAAGGAAAAACAACAATGATGGTATTTATTGATCAACGTTACGCTGGATTGATTGCCGTGTCTGATGAGATTAAACCGACTTCTCAACAAGCGATATTACGACTAAAGAAAAAAGGTAAGAGAGTCATTTTGTTAACAGGTGACCATGAGAGAGCTGGTCTCGCTACGGCAAAAGCAGCTGGGATTGCAGAAGTATATACAGAGTGTACACCAGAAGATAAAGCAAAAATAATCCAGGAATTAGAACAAGAGGGGAAAGATACGGTCATGGTAGGTGATGGTATTAATGATGCTCCTGCTTTAGCAATGGCAAACGTGGGCGTGGCCCTTGGTACTGGATCTGATGTAGCTATTGAAACGGGTGATGTTACCATTATTAAGGGCGATTTAAATAAGTTAGTGGATGCCATTAATATAAGTCAAAAAACAATGACGAATATTAAACAGAATTTTGTTTGGGCTTTTTTATATAATATGATTATGATCCCGTTTGCAATGTTCGGTATTTTAGTCCCATGGCTTGCTGGTGCAGCAATGGCATTCAGCTCCATTTCAGTTGTATTAAATTCTTTAAGATTGAAAAAAGTGAAAATCTAATTGACGCTATACATCAAAGCTGCTGTTTATAAGCAAAAACCCTCGGAGGAGAATTCCGAGGGTAAAACTTGTTCAAATAATAAAACTTTAATATTTATTTATGATCTGTCTTATCGTCTTTATCAGTTATTAAATCGTTAGCAGATGTTTTAAATTCTTTTAAAGTTTCACCAGCGGCTTTACCGATTTCGGGTAATTTTTTAGGACCAAAGATAATAAGAGCTAAAGCGATAATTAAAATTAAACCAGGAATGCCTATATTAGCTAATCCCATTTTTTCACCTTCTTATTAGTTTAGCCTTAGTTTGTCCTGATGCTCATAAATGATTCACTTATTTAAGCAAAGTCTTTATTTTTTTGAGTTGCTTGTACCAATGGACCGCCGTCTTTTAAATATTTTTCAATGCCTTCAGAAGCACGGTAAGCTAACGCACCAATGGTTGGTGTTGGGTGGTGACCTGGAAATTGCGGGAACGAAGATCCACCAACGACAAATAGATTATCGACATCCCACATCTGTAAGTAATTATTAACCGCGGACGTTTTAGGATCTTCTCCCATAATGACACCGCCCGCATAATGGCCACCTTGATAAATATGGTCAAACTCTTCTGGGACTTCATCTGTATCAACAATGTCAGCACCCATCTCTTCCATGATTTCTTTACATTTGTCTACACCGAATTGAGCAATATTTCGGTCTTGATCAGTGTATTTATTGGTTGCGCGTAAGAGCGGGTCACCAAAGTCATCTTTATAGGTTGGATCGAGATCATAGTAATTATGGTTCCAAGACATGACGTTCGGTGTATACCAAACTTGCAAATTGCGATTGGCATAAAATAAGGAATTCTTTTTAAATTCTTTCCCCCATGCAGGTGTTCCTTTAGGTACGTGGTTACTAGCAATTGCTCCATCACCATATTGTCTATACTCGATCGCTCCACCGCCTAAAAAGTCTAACTTGGAATGATCAAAGTTATCGGCAGCATAATCGCTCATAGTCGCCCCAAGAGCACCAGCCCCCATATAGAGATTAAACTTTTTCTTATCAAAGAAACCACGCGCGCCAAGGAATGTAATGTTAAACTGTCCATTAAGATTTCGTCCTATAACACCGTTTCCTGTCTTTGGATCATATGGTTGGCCAAGTTCAGAGAGCATCAGCAGACGATTATTTGTAAATGTAAAGCCTGATAGGACAACAACATCAGCTGGTTGTTCATATTCCTCACCTGTCTTTGTATCAACATACATGACCCCTGTCGCTTTGTTACCATCTTTTAAAACACGTCTTACATAAGACTGGGTTCTTAATTCAAAGTTATCATGCTCCATAGCTGTTGGAATAACTGTTACAAGTGCATCAGATTTGGCACCAAAGTCACAACCATACTGAGTACAGAACGCACAGTATTGACACTGATTGATAACTTGGCCATCTGGGTTTTCGTATTGCTCCGATAAATTCCCAGCAGCCACTTGATAAGGATGATAACCTAAGTTTTTTGCTGCTTTTTTAAATAATTTAATAGGTGGGGTCTCTTTTAATGGAGGCGTAGGCCAATCATTTTTCCGTTTAGGACCGATTGGATCCTCTTCACCTGATATACCTGCTGTTTTTTCAAAGCGGTCATAGTACTTTTCCATGTCGTCGTATGTTAACCCCCAATCTTGAATAGTCATATCTTTAGGGATTTTATCTTTTCCATAACGTTCTACGGTCTTACTGTAAATTTCAAAATCGTAGGGCCAATAGCGGTATGTGGAACCAGCCCAGTGGACACTCCCACCACCTAAATCTGTTCCTGCCATCATTTCATCCCGCGTTCGTACTGGCAGAGCATCTTCATCCTGAAAATTACGTGATGTAATTGTTTCATGAGATAAATCTTGCATCATTTGGAATCGGTTGGTAAAGCGGAGTTCATCTTTCACTCCTGTATAGTCCGCCTGCTCGGCGTGTTCTCCTCGTTCAAGTGCAACGACCTTTTTTCCTGCTTTGGCTATTTCAGCACTAATAATTCCACCTGCCCAGCCAACTCCAACAATTACGACATCAACTTTATCTAACTTTTTTGCCAAATTATTGACCTCCTTGATAATCTCTTAAACTTTTTTGTTCCATAGTAATAAAATCATCTGCATCAATATCGTTAATATAAGCCAT
>Ga0209487_1000182_pt1 | contig 59028 bp, 92 predicted proteins | sample Poulit2012_FD_187524 | JGI IMG/M metagenome (GOLD analysis project Ga0209487, IMG submission 187524) | Agricultural soil microbial communities from Georgia to study Nitrogen management - Poultry litter 2012 (SPAdes) (version 2) | ecosystem: Environmental > Terrestrial > Soil > Agricultural land... | reverse complement strand
CACCGAGGACGCGGTCGAGCGCGTGTTCCAGACGACCCACCCCGCACCGAACACGGTCATGGGTTGGATTCGGGCGGGGTACGAGGCTGGCCTGCTCGCCACGGCCCGCACCCGCCCCACCCGCGAGCAGATCCGCGAGGCTCTCTCCGTTTGGGACGACGCTGACGCCTACGAAGCCGCCGATGCGGTGCTGGCGCTGCTGGCCGACCAGCCCGACCCCGCCGACGTGTGGGACCAGGGCTATCAGGCAGGAGCAGACGGTGGCTATCTCGGTGATGCACTGTCTGATAACCCGTACCGAGGCGGTGGTGACCAGTGAGCGCCATCGCCCAGAAGATCGCCGCCGAGCATCCGATAGAGGAGCCATGGCGCTGTGGATGCGGACAGCCATGGCGCGAGGACGAGGTCTGGGAGGACGCCTACTCCCACCACATCGCCACCGTCACCGAACAGGCCGTGCGTACCCAGCTGCGTGACCAGTTCACGGCCCGCGCCGCACAAGCCCGCACCCCATCGGCGGTCTTCACCTGGCAGCTAGCCGCACGGATCGCCGGGGGTGACGACCAGTGACCAGGCCTGACTGGGGCACCTACTTCTTGGGCATAGCTGAAGCTGTCTCCACACGAGCAGACTGCCGACGCCGCAAGGTGGGCGCAGTGCTGGTAGGTACAGACAACCGAATCCTAGAGGTCGGGTACAACGGGGCACCTAGCGGCCACCCCGGCTGCTTGGCGGGCCATTGCCCGCGCGGACTGCTTTCCTACGAAGAGACAGCCGCGATGACGGACTACTCTGATCCCTCATCACCCGCCTACTGCATCGCACTGCACGCTGAGGTTAACGCACTGCTGATCGCAGGACGGGCCGCACGCGGGGCTACGATGTACATCACTGACGAGCCCTGCCCAAACTGTGTAAAAGCAATGAGAGGAGCAGGAGTAGCTCGCGCCGTGTGGCCTGGGTACGAACTCGATACGACGATTCCAAAGGGGGAACCGCAGTGTTTGTGCTAGATGCCCTACACACCCGGCTCCTACAAGATGTGAGGGTATTGAAGGGCCTCACATGGGGAGAAGTATTAGTGCATTACGGACTGAATGAGGAGGGTCAAGATGAGTGATTTCAGGGTTGGCGAAGAGGTTTGGCTGCTGCCTGGCGCTAGGTCGGAAGACGCGGAGGATGGTTATGTCCCGAAATACGCACAAGTAGATGAGCCTACGTTAGTCACGGTGATCGGGGCGTTCAGTGACGACGACAAGGATTTATCCGTTAGCAACAGGAAAGGCATTTTTGGGTATGTGCTCCCTGAATACCTGAGCCGCGAGAAGCCAAAGGGGTGGGTGACTATTAGCAATAACCCTGAGACTTATGAGGCAGCAAGCACTTCTGTGCTTGAAGTGACAGAGGATAATGTCAATCACCCGAGTCATTACAACTTCAGCAACGGCGCAGAGGTGATTGACATTGCCGAACAGCTTTCCTTTAACGGCGGGAATGCGGTTAAGTATGTTGCGCGAGCTACCCGACAAGACGGTAAAGTAAAGGGCAATGTCATTGAGGATTTGCAAAAGGCCGCATTCTGTATTCAGCGAGAAATTGAGCGTCTGAGTTGATTACCGCAGTATCTCATCGACTGAACTGCGACCAAGAGGATTGCCCCGCTGTGGTGTATGGCGGCGACCGACTACACACGTGGTATCTTGCCCGTGAGGACGGCTGGACCATGAACAAGAACAACACCCGGCACTACTGCCTTGCGCACACTCTGGCGAAGCAGTGCTTGCGATGCGCTGCCTATATGCGACCGCACGGACGGACCAAAGAGCAGTTCCCGCCAGATTGGAAGGCGGTGGGTGCCAAGGGTCTCTGTGTTTCCTGCGCAGAGAAGGTTGCAAAGGGCAGAACAGTGAGTGTGAGGAGTCAAGACGTGCAACTGATGGCGGCAGTGGACAAGCACCTGAGCTTGCGACCTGTAGAGTTCAGGCAGGTGTATGAGGCATATGAGGACCCCTCTGCGGGGAGTCTTGTAGCCGCACGGGCAGCGCAGGTGGTACCTGATGATCTAAAGGAGATGGTGCTCGGATGACACACCCGCTTGATAAACTTATCGCCACAGTCACAGCGCCAGATGAGCGCGACAAGCAGACACGTATCGGGCCGTCCTCGCTGGGCAAGCAGTGCGCCCTGTGCCTAGCCGAAGAGATGCTGGGCAACAAGCAGGAACAGACGTTCAGCCTCTACCCTTGGTACGGGACCGCGATGCACCTGTGGTTAGAGCAGAATGAGCGCGACCCCACCATCGAGACCGAGCGCAGGGTCGAGGTGGGTACTATCAAGGGCTATGGCAGGATCACCGGCACCTGTGACCGCTACGACCATGAGCACTCACAGGTGGGCGACTACAAGCTGGTGGGCAAGAACAGCATGAAGAACATCAAGAACGGGTACATGCGCCTGCCGGATGGTAGGGTCGAGTTCATCGAGAACCAAGCCCTTGAGTATTACGTGCAGATTCAGGCGTACGGCGTCGGCATGGCGAACGAGGGCTTTGAGGTCAAGACGGTTGCCCTGTATCTGTTCCCCCGCGACTCGATGAGTGTGAGCGGCATCACTATGGTCGAGTTTCCGTTCAACCCCGACATCGTGTACGCTTACATGGAACGGGCAGCAGACATCTACGAGTACGCGCAGGCGTACGGCACCGAGGACATTGAGGGTGACCCTGACTGCTGGGGTTGCCGGAGGGAGGGAAGGTACTGATGAACCGTTACGGCGAGGTATATCGCTATCAAGGTATTGAGATGGCAGCCAGGAGAGCTGTATATGCCTACAACTTTGGCGATCAGACCACTCTTGCCGCTGCAATGGATGAGCTTTCATCGCTGCTGTACACAGAGGAGGACTGAAAACATGAATCCACAGAAGGAAGGACTGCGGCTAGCGCTTGAGTACCTCGACGCTGAGCCCGAGTTCATCTGGGTATACGAGGACGAAAATCTCCCGGCTGGGACTACCGAGGGAGACCTAGACATGATCCACAGATGGATGAAACACTACGTTACGCAGGCACGTACACTACTGAATGAGGTGTTTGATGGCTAAGTTTGATCTAGCCAGCTTGGGGATTCCGATTGGCCCCCCTGTGACTAAGGCAAACAACAAGACTTTCCTTGTATATGGTCCGCCAGGCTCTGGAAAGACCCGGCTAGCAGCATCAGCCTCAGAGGTCAAGGACTTGCAGAAGGTTCTTCTCATCGACGTTGAGGCAGGTTCTGCATCCATCGAGAACCTGTACACCAAGGGCATTGATGTAATCCGGCCCTCTGATTGGGATGAGTTGAAGGCAGTGCTTGAGGCACTGCTGAACAACGACGACCACGGGTACCAAACGGTCATCATTGACACCATCGGCAAGATGATGGAGTACATGCTGCCCCACGCAGAGAAGAAGGCGGGAAGCAACAAGTTCGCCGTTTGGGGCAACTTGGCCGATGACACCTTGCGGTTCATCGACATGCTTCACCGCACAGGAATGACGGTGATCGTCCTGGCACACACCGACAGTGAGAAGGATGAGCTGACGGGCAAGGTCACCACCTCGCCGTACTTCCTCGGACGCAAGACGGGGAAGGAAGGCCCCAAGATTTTCGATGTGATAGCGTACCTGTACGTGGACAAGGATGATGAGGGTGATCCCCTGCGCATCCTTCAGACCGAGGGTATGGATGGCATTATTGCCAAGGACCGCACCGATACGATCCCTGTCCTGCTGGGCCATCCCAGCATGGCTAAGGTGCATGACTACATCGCCAGTGGTGTAGTAGGCAAGGGCCGTAGCAACACTGCTGCGGAAGACAACACTGAGGAGGACAACTGATGAGTGACCGTATTGTTCTGGACCTTTCCGGCGCTGAGGACGCGACCAAGGCTGGCGGCGGCGGAGACTTCTCGCCCATCCCCAAGGGGTGGTACGAGGGCGTCATCTACGAGGCTTCCCTTGAGAAGACGGGGCCGAACGCCAAGAACCCTGGCAAGCCTTTCTACAAGCTCCGGGTGAATGTCACCCAGGAGGGTGAGCACTACAAGCGTGTCGTGTTCGATAACGTGATGCTCTTCACCACGGAGAACGCCCCGTGGATGGCGCAGAAGGGCGAGCAGCTCGCCCGTGTCACTGAGGTGTGGGACGGCGAGGACCGCTCCAAGGTCCAGTTCCCCACCCCCGAGGAGTTGCAGGGCACCGAGTTGGAGTTCTACGCCACCGTCAAGCGTGACTCCTACGCTGAGAGCAAGGATGGGTGGGACGGCGAGCCGATCTTCCGCAACGAAATCTCCGCTTATCGTCCTGTCGGCGGTTGGCCCAAGGAGGACGATGGTGGCCTGACCGGCGGCAAGAAGAAGGCACCGGCCAAGAAGGGCAAGCAGAAGATCACCCTCTGATAGAGCCCCTCAGACAGTGGGGCGGCGTACCCACTAGCGACGGGTACGCCGCCCTTGCTGTATCCTTACATGAGAGGGACTAGTTTTAGGGAGGGTTATGCTTAAGTTTTTCACGGCGGTGCTGCCTGCTGCCGAGGGCTGGACCCCCCTTTTTCGTCTGGACGAAGAGGGGGTGCTGCGAGACACCCAATGGTTCAAGTGGCCTGCCGAACAGAAAGATATGTGCGAGTGGGCGGACAAGCACAGTGACGAAGATTTGTACTTCAGTCCGATGCTCTACACAGAGCCGAGCTTCCGCACCGAGCGTAAGCACGCAGCCAAGGCTAACGTCATCGCAGCATCTACGGTCTACGCTGACGGTGACGAGGCACAGCCGGACGTGTACAAGGTTCCGCCGACGATCAATGTCAAGACCTCGAAGGGGCGCTGGCACAACTACTGGCGGATCACCGACACCACAGACCCGCAGACCATTGAGAGCTTGTCGCACTCCGTGACAGCCGCTCACAGGGAGGACGGGGTAGACAACGGCTGGCCGCTGTCCAAGCGTCTGCGGGTACCGGGCACGCTGAACACCAAGGCGGGCATGGCCTACCCTGTGACAGCGCACTACGACGGTCCGGCGTACACCCTTGCGGAGTTCGCAGCAGACTACGAGCCCATCGAGTCTGTCGATGTCACACTCACTGAACTGCCTGAGAAGCTGCCTACGGCGTGGGAAGTGCTGGACAAGGTTGACCCGGACCCCGAGTTGCTGCACCTGTTCCAGAATCGCCCAGCCCCTGGTACGTCTTGGTATCCGCTGCTGTATCGGCTAGAGGTACTGCTGTTTGATGCTGGGCTGTCGCCTGCTGAGACTTTTGTAGTCTGCCGCAAGTCTGCGGTCAACAAGTTCGAGCGTGACGGACGGCCCGAGTCCGACCTGTGGAAGGACGTGCAGCGGGCATGGGCCAAGTATCAGGCAGAGAAGGAAGTCAAGGAGGAGGCACCCGAACGCCTTGACACTGATCCGCCTGAGACGATGGAGCAATGGGCCGAGGAGGTAAGGGCCGACCGCGAGCGCAAGAAGCAGCAGGAAAAGACCTGGGACAATCTGGACCTGCTGGACCCCGAAGAGTGGGAACTGATTTCCGACACATTCATTGAAAAGTACACCAATTGGTGTATTGCACAGTCTGCTCAGTCAGCGCCTCAGTACCATGAGGGTGCAGCGTTCATGCTGCTGGCAGTGATTCTCAGCGAGTTCGGGTACGTACGGCCCACTTATGGCACCGTGACCCTGAACCTGTTCATGATGGTGTTGGGCGGCACTACCCGGTCGCGTAAGTCCACGTCGCTGTCCTACATGCTGCGCCTCATCAGCGGCCTGTCGGACGAGGACTACGATTACGAGCTGCCCCAGGACGCCACTCCTGAAGCGCTCACAGAGGTATTGGGTGAGCGGCCTGGGCGATCCTCTCTCCTGTGGCGTGATGAGGTGCAGGCGCTCTACGAACAGGTCAAGGGCGGCGGCTACATGCGGGGCCTGTTCTCCATGCTCACCAACGCCTACGACGGCTACGTGAACGGAATGCTGCGCCGCACAGGGAACGTCAAGCGGACCAAGAAAACCTACACCAGCCTCAACTTCTTTGGCATGGGCATCTTGGAGAAGCTGACCGATGTGCTAGAGGATGAGGATTTCGAGTCTGGCTTCCTTCCCCGATTCATCTGGATCGTAGACCACGGGATGCAGTACAGCATTGGTTCTGCTGATGTGGAGCAGTACGAAGAGGGCAGGACCAGCCACCTCGACCAGGAGTACCACAACCTTCTCGCTGTGCTGTTGAGGGCACGGACGTTCTGGCGCAAGTACCGCAACAAGACTGGCGACAAGGCACGTATCGCATTCACAGACGAGGCGTGGCAGCGCTGGCAGAGGTTCACAGTGGACCTTGAAGGCGCGGCTGAGGAGCACCCGACACGCTCTAGTGTCCTAGTGCCGTCAACAGCACGGATGGGCAACACGGTGCTAAAGATGTCTGCGCTGCTGGCGATGCTAGACATGAAGCACACTGCTGAACTGCACCACGTGCTGACGGCCATCAAGTATGCGACGAAGTTCGTCTCATACATGGAGTACGCTGCCCGACAGGTCAGCATGACTCAGATGGCTAAAGACTTGGACGAGCTAGAGGAACTGTTGTGGGGTGCAGGCGGCACGATGCCCTACCGCACAGCGCTGAAGCACTTCAAGGGCCGCAAGACGCTCCGTGAGTTCAACGAGATGTTGGAGTGGCAGGAGCAGGCAGGAAACCTGCGTAAGGACATTCGAGGCAAGACGATGTATTTGGAGGCGATCTAAGATGAACACTGACGAGATTCTTGACTACGCAATCGACATGCGTGAGCAGGCGCGGAAGACCGACCCGAGAATGTTTGAGTGGCGTGCCCCGCTGCGCACCCTTGTCCAGTCGGGCGTGTTTACCACCCCGCAGGCAGCCGCAATCTTGCGTGTCAGCAAGCAGTATGCGCAGCGGTACATGAAGGAGATTGAAGGCCCAGCGAACACAGGTAAGCGGACGCGGGGAGGGGTGTCGGGTAAGTTGGACCCGGAGAGCCTTGACCGCATCAAGCTTCTCCGTGCCCTGTGGACTTCCCGCGAGGCAGAGACCGAGCCGAACAAGCGGGGCCGGGCCAAGCCCATTGGGGAGACTGAGCGCGAACTGATTGCTGCCATCCTCAGTGATGAGGCAAACGGTGTGCGTATGATCAGTTACCTCACCACCGTCCCTGTACAGACCCTTTACCGGGTGCGGAAGGAGGAAGAGGCGTGACGGCACATACCTGCAAGACGTTCAATCCTGACTGCTATCGCTGCGATCTAGGGCTCGATGAGGCTCTGTATGGAGCTATCGATGAGCTGCACGACTACCCTGGATGTGCTGTTGGCGGGCCGCTGCATATTGTTACTGATGATGGCAATGTTGAGGACGCTCACCTAGAGTTTTGTGAAGAACAGTTAGGCGAGTGGCCTACAGATGTGCAAGAGACAGCTTACGGCATCATTGATTTGCTGCGCTCTGTCCATTTAAACCGGCGAGAAGAACTCATCGAAGGATACTGGTCTGCGACGGTGCTACGTGACTAGGCGTAAGCACGAGCCTCTACCACTAGGCGGCAGTCCCGGCCTGTCGGGGTGGTGCCTAGCAAGCGTCAATGACCATGAGAACTGCAAGTACAGCGCATGTACGTGCGACTGTCACAAGGGAGGGGGTTGAGTGTTCTTTAGGCTTACAGTAGAGTTCGGACGTAAGAGGCAGGAGGAGTCTGACGAGGACGACGGGGTGATGGTGGTCGAGTCCTCTGGACAGCACGAGCGGGCACCGATAGGCTTCAGCGTGGAAGACCCCTGGGAGGACGAGGAAGAGGAGGACAAACATGTTTCACGCGGAAAGCGTTGAGGGGGCGTGGGCCTGGATAGAGCAGACGTACGACAGGGACGGCAGCGACAACCTCACGCCCGAGGGCGAGTACAACCTCAGCGAGGAGAGGGTTCCGCAGGCCGAGGTGGATCGTCTGAGGTCTCGCTGCTGCGGCACAGGTGAGCAACTGTTCGTGATCGACGGCGACCTGTGGCTACTGGCGTGGTCCTATGGGCACTGAGGATGCACGCACCATCGTGTTCTACGACCATGGCAAGTGCCCCTGCGGCGAAATCGAGGCTGACGTAGGCTGCAAGGTAGTAGTCACCACCGCAAAGATTTCAGCGGAGGGTGCCGAGTGGATCGAGGAGTTTTTGAAGGAGGCTAGAGGATATTGACACTACTTAGGCCGTTTTTCCCGTACTTTGGAGGGAAGTGGCGTGCTGCGAAGCATTACCCTGAACCGGTACACGGGACTATCATTGAACCCTTTGCCGGAGCAGCGGGATACGCCCTGCGCTATGCAAGTAAGAATGTTGTTCTGTACGATGCTAACCCTGTTGTGGCGGGGACCTGGGACTATCTCATCAATGCCTCGGAAGAGGAGCTATCTCGGCTTCCTCTTTATGACGGCACCTGGGAATCCACTGATGACTTGCAGGGGCTGCCACAGGAGGCGCGTTGGTTGATTGGGTGGTGGCTCAATAAAGGCGCTGTACACCCTGGTAAGCGTCCGTCCGCGTGGGTGCGTGCGGTCGGTGCCAATACAGGTGAGAACGTGTGGGGACAGGGAGTAATCAATCGCTTAGTTAGGCAGGTACCCTACATTCGACACTGGCAGGCACACAATCTTTCGTACATTGATGCGGCCAATGTGGAAGCGACATGGTTTATCGACCCCCCTTATGAAGTGGCAGGTAAATACCCCCATAGGGATATCGATTTCGATGCCCTCGGGGTGTGGTGCCGGAGCCGGAACGGACAGGTTATCGTGTGCGAAAACGAAGGATCTACCTGGCTGCCTTTTCAACCCCTACGTGAGATTAAGGGGACAGCAGGCAGAGGCCGTAGTGGGGTAAGCAGGGAAGCAATCTGGACAAGCGGGAGTGTCCTGTGACAGCCACGATCAACCTCATCACAGAGCAGGAGCTGACGCCTACTGCCATCGACGTATTCAAGCGGGCTAAGCAGGAGGCGTTAGGGGATACGCCGCTGGAACTGGTGGTCAATGACGAGGACGTTACCCCGCGCCTTGTGCTGGGTAAGGGGGAGGGTGATGTCACGACGCTCTCTGTCAAGCAGATTGTCAACAAGGAGACTGCGGTCACTGACCTTGCCATCGCGCTGCGCAACGTACTGAACCTGCCACAGCAGGAAGAGATTCAGTATGAGGTCATCAAGGACTATGGGCCTCTGGACCGGCTTGGCCCTGTTGTCATGTTTGATATCGAGGTAGCGGGCGATATCGAGACTGACTTGCCCTCTGAAACCCCAATTATCAGCATGGCTTTCAGCGATGGTCAGAATATCTTTGTCGTGCCTGAAGAATTGTGTGAAGGTGACCCGCACGGCACTATTGTCAGCATTCTAAAGAGCCGTACTATTGTCGGGCACAATGCAAGATTCGACATGCGTACAGTGTCTGACCGCCTCAATAACGGCGAGCAGATTTACCCCGACCACGACACCATGCTTATGCACTATGCGATGAATCATGGTGCTAAAATGCATGGCCTTAAGCAGCTCGCACAGAAACTGTTCAACGCCCCTGAGTGGGAACACGACCTAAAGAAGTATACAAAGGGTGGCGCACACTATGAGAACATCCCCCGCGACCTCCTTTACAAGTACAATGCCGGGGACGTTTACTGGACCGGGAAACTCTTCAATCTGTTCCGTGACCAACTAGAGAATGACCCGCCCCGTCGTAAGCTGTATCTCGACCACCTGATGCCACTGGATCACATGTACCAGGATATTGAATCCGGCGGCATCCCTGTGGATGAGGAATACTTCAAGCGCCTGTCTGCGGAACTTGGCGAGAAGTCACAGGGGCTGCTGGACCAGATGCGCAGCATTGTCGAGGATGAGAAGTTCAACCCCGGTTCCTGGCAGCAGGTCAAGAAGTACATCGAGGGTGAGATTGGCAAGACCATTCCCTCCACCGACGAGAAGACGTTGACGCAGGTCAGGGCCTCACAAGAGGAAGGGTCAGCGGCTCACACCTTCATCTCGGCCCTGCTGGACTACCGGGGCACCACCAAGCTCCGCAGCACTTACGCTGAAGGCACCCTGTCACGATCCCGTAACGGTGCGGTGTACCCGCAGTTCCTGCTGCACGGCACCACCACGGGCCGGACTAGTAGCAAGTCACCCAATGTTCAGAACCAGCCTCGCGGACCCGTCACCCGTACCGGATTCGTAGCGTCCTCTCCTGACCACGTTGTGCTCTCCGTGGATTACAGTCAGATCGAGCTGCGAACGCTTGCCGAGCTTTCTAACGATGAGGCAATGATTGCTGCATTTCAACCCGGAGCGGTGGACTACTTTGATGCAATGATGCCTGGCACCAACCCTGACAAGTTTGTGGATGTGGAGAGTTTCTATCTCTACAAAGAAGCTAATCCTGCTGAGGCAAAGGAATTGCGCGCGCAGGTCAAAGGCGTACAATATGGCCTCAACTACGGTCGAGGAGTAAAGGCTATTGCTGAAGAATTGGGGCTGACCATTGAAGATACTGAAGGTCTTATTCAAGGCATTTTCGATACCTACCCAGGACTAAAGGAATGGCAGGATAAGGTTAAGCGGGCAGTGGTTGACCCCAGCCTTTCCTATATGCTGACCACGCCATTCAATAGACGCTTCCAAAGCGAGGTAGTTACCAGCCGCAACAGAAATGCAGTAGAGAATGCAGCAATGGCATTCGTGCCGCAATCTACAGCATCTGACATCACCCAGAGCGCAGCGCTCCAAATCCACAAGCGGGTTGGGCAGTTCGATACTCGCATTGTGGCTACGATTCACGACGCCATCGTGTTCGATGTGCCTATCGATAAGGTGGATGATGTTATCAAGATGGCCGAGACAGAGATGGTCGGCGCAGCGGCGAGTGTATTCCACCGCGTAGAGTTTTCTACAGAAGCAGAAGTAGGAAGGAGTTGGGCTGATGTCTAGGGATAAGAGGGTGCCCGGTGTGCAGTCTTGACGGTAAGCGCATGTGCCTCGCGCAGTGGTCTGTGGACAGGGTTGTGGATGGAGACGAGGGTACAATAGAAGACCCCGTTCCAGCTCCACCGAGCGCGCCTACGCTCGACATCGAGTTCAAGGAGAACTGATGACCATTACTGTCTACACCCTGCCTGACTGTGCCCAGTGCAACGCCACGAAGCGGACCTTGGACAAGTACGGAGTGCCGTACACTACTGAGCTTGCCACCAACCATCTAGACGTAGTAGCGTGGGCGAAGCAGGAGGGGATGGGTAGCGCCCCTGTGGTCCTAGTGGAGGAGGATGAACTGCTGGTAGATGCATGGTCGGGGTATAGGCCGGATCGCATCAAGGCGCTTTTGCAGAGGAGGGTGGCATGAAGCTTGAGGATATTACTGATGAGATGGCAGACGCGGCCAACATCGCACTACATGAGTTCATGTGGGGGCCTGAAGAGCCGCTGACCCGCCGGGACCTCGGGATTATCCGACAGTCCATGAAGGTCGCCATCGCGGCGGCATTTGCTCAAAAGGATGCATGTGTATGCACCATTGGAGTGCAGGAATGCTCTGAACACCCCGGCCAACTGCGCACCAAGGAAGAGAAGATCGCGTTCCGCAAGGAGTGGGATGCGCGGGTAGGGGAGGAGAACAATGCAGGTTGATTTGATTGCGCACACGGTGCTGGCAGCGCCGGGACGAATGTACGACTACATGGTGGACGAAACCCCGTACGAGCGCCACATGCCCGAGGGTTCGGTAACGTACGCCGACGAACTAGTGGAGTTCGCTGGCAGAAGTTGCTATACCAGTTGGAAGCGCCCCAACCCGGCGACCGCCACCAACGAGGGGTACATCGCCAACATTCTCAAGCAGGGGCACTTCTCGGTGCTTGAGCACGCGAGCGCCACGTTCTATGTGCAGGGTGTGAGCCGTGCGCTGACCCACGAACTGATTCGCCACCGGCACCTGTCCTACAGCCAGTTGTCTCAGCGGTTCGTCAACGAGGACCGCGAGGACGACCTTGTGCTGCCGCCCGCTGCGGAAGACGACATGGTTACTGCCATGATTCACCAGAAGGCACACTGGGCGGCGCACGGGTACTACAACGACCTCGTGGCGCACTACACCAGCAAGGGCTTGCCTCGCAAGCAGGCCCGCGAGGCTGCCCGTGCTGTCCTGCCTAACCAGCAGGAGACCAAGCTCGTTTGTACGGGTAACCTGCGGGCGTGGCGTGATGTGATTGCTAAGCGCAACGACCCCGCCGCTGACGCTGAAATCCAGTTGTTCAGCAAGGAGATTTTGCGGCAACTCAAGCAGATTGCGCCGCATTCGTTTCAGGACATGGAGGAGGACTAATATGAGGAAGATTCTCACGCTTGTACTGGCAGCACTGTTCATGGTGGTGGGAGGTGCGGCATTCGCTGACGAAGGCTCCGACGCCCCGACCCCCTACCAGGTGACCACCGAGGGTATCCAGCTCTCGGCTGGCGACACGTTCCAGGCCCACGGGCACGTCAACGTCCGCTACTTCGACGGTGACGGCATCGAGCAGACTGCTGGCATTCAGTTCGACCCGAACAACGACCACCCCGGCGGGCAGTGGATCGGTGAGTCCTTCATCCCGTGGTCCGCGTTCGGTATCACCGAGGGCCGCATCACCTGGGTTCAAATCCACGGCTACAACCAGCACTTCGGTGAGGGTGGGCAGAAGCCCATCCCGGTTGGCCCTAAGCCGGAGCCCGGCACCGAGACCCGTGAGGTCGAGGACACCGAGGAGCGCGAGGTCACCCAGTGCCCGAGTGAGGAGGCCGGGTACGGCACCGTCACCACGATCCGCGAGACGTTCCATGTCACCGAGCAGCGCACCTCCACCATCGAGTGGGACGGGGCCGACTGGATCGAGACCTGGGGTGAGTGGACCGAGACCGACCGGGAGGTCGTCTCGACCGAGACGGTCGAGGTCCGTGAGATGACCGACGCCGAGTACACCGAGTGTGGTATGCCACCCACAGGGGCTGGTCAGGTGGCCGGGCTTGCTGGCATCGCGCTGCTAACGTTGATCGGCGGCACGTTCCTGGTGCGTAGGAGCAGGGCATGAGTCAGTTTGAGTGGGCGCACTTCAATGCTTCCGGTGGAGCCTCGGTGCATAAGTCGCGGGAAGAGGCTGAGCAGGCGCGTGATGACTACCTTGCGCATGTGCCCTACCCGGTAGACGATCCGCCACGGCCTGCCTCTGATGGTATTTGGGTGCGGGAAGTTTACCCGTGGAGAAAGGTATCCTCATGACCCGCGTACTCGCCATTGACGCTGGCCTCAGCAGTGGCTGGGCTGTGCTGGACTTCAAACCCGACAGCCTCCCTGTGGAACTGGCGCTGTACCAAGGCAAGATGGGCCTGATCGAAACGGTGGATCGCATCTGCGAGACCTACAAGACCTACGAGCCCGACGTGGTTATCACCGAGAAGTTCAACCTGCGGCCTGGCAACAAGTTCCTGGCGGACCTCACCACGGTCTCTGTGAACGGTGCTCTTCAGTACGCGATGCACGACAAGTTCGGCGTCGAGATGGTGGAGCAGACACCCTCGCAGGCTAAGGGCCTAGTCTCGGACAAGGTGCTGAAGCGTCTAGGCATGTGGCCCACAGGGAGCACTGTGGGTGCTAAGGACGCTGACGATGTGCGAGACGCGCTACGCCATGCGGTACACTTTGGCGTAGTGGAGCTGAAGCACCGACCTACCGCTGAGCTGGGATGGCCACAAGAGAAGGAAGAGTGCTGCGGCTCTATCAGAGGCTGCCTCACCTGTCCAGAGGAGGATATATGAGCAGCGCATACCAGTTAGAGGCTGCGGTGTCTGCGGCACGCACATGGTTGGCCTACCAAGGAGGCAGTGCCACATACTACGTCCTGCCAGACAACATCCTCATCCAGTACGGCATCACTTCCATCGACGGCCACCCTGTGGAGGTTTTGCGTGATGTCCCGCAGATGGTGACCGGCCTCTAGTTCTAGGGAGCAAAGAACCCCCGTCCAGCAGGGCGGGGGTTCTTTGTGCTCAGCGCTTACACAGCTGGGGGCTCAGGCATAACCTCGATGTCATCCTGGTAGGCATCAGGGATGCCCTTGGATGAGATGTTGAAGTAGGATGCGAGGCCAGCCACAGGAGGGCCGATGAGGACTACAGCGGCAGTGACAAGGGCTGTAGTCAGGTCAACCTCGCCGTTGATGATAGCGAGGATCGCGGTAGCAGAGATGCCGGTGGACAGGGTGCCGGCATAGCCCTGGTACAGAGTGCGGACAAAGCCGCGCTTGGCAGCGAGCCGCACGTCAGCAGGAATCACAGTGGTGGGCATAATCATTCTCCTTCAGTCAGACGGGCGGCGATGTCCTCACGGACGCGCTGCGCAACCTCAGCGGTGTCTCGCTCAGGCAGGGCCTCAAGAGCACGCGATACCGCACCCTCGATGTCTAGGTGCTCCACGAGGGCAGCGGCCACCTCGCCCGCATCGACCTCGATACCGAGGTTGTCGAGGATGGCGGGCAGCAGGTTATTCTCCACCCGGCCCATCGCGTGGTTGGTCTTGGTCACCCGGTCCCGAATCGGGGTCAGATTGCGCAGAATCGCGTAGGCATCTTGGGAAGTGAGGCGTTCATTTTTGTAGCCCCAAACTGCGCGGGCCACCTCGTCAGCAGTTGCCATTTCTAGCCAGTCCTTTCCTGGTGTGGGGGCAGAAGAGCTACCCATTAGTCGATTGTACTCGGTCAAAAACATGTCCCACGGGAAGTTGTGCTCCGGGTGGGCCGGATCAGTGCGGCGACCGGGGTCCATTGTGCGGTGGTAAGTGAAGCCCCATACCCCACGCATCGCCTGTGCGCGGCTGATCCGCTTGGCAGGCACGGGAGCCTTGCCGATAGCGATAAGCTCCTGTGAGAGCAGGTAAGAGGCGTAGGCCATCGAATGGACAAAGTTGCGGCGCTGAGTAGCGGTCAACTTGTTCCAGTTGGCTGCGTAGGTGGTAGCACTAACGCCAGATGCCCAGTTGTTAGAGGGGACACAGTGCCAGGTCTCAGCAGTCACAGGGGCGAGGCGCAGTACATCCCGCCGGGAAGTGCCCCCGGCCAGGGAGTGATAGGAGCCGTGCGTGGTGCGGTTCAGCAGATAGGTGGCCGCAGACAACATGCTGCGGTTAGCAGGCCACTCGAACGTGTGAAGCACAATCTGTGGGATCGGCCCCCGTCCCCACGGAGCAGCGCGGCGCGTGGGATTCCACTGCGCAATGCGCTGGCGGTTCTTCTGGAAGAAGTAGGCCATAGTCAGTGCCCCGTCTCGTCGGTGATGTCTACCTTCTCAATCTCATGGAGGAGGTCTGCGTACTCCTCCCAATCGAGGTCTTCAAGGCTGGGCTCATTAGGCACCAGCTCAGGCGGAATGTCAGTCATGTAGACGCCCTCCAATAATGGTTGTCGGATTCATTCTACACCCGCGATGTTAGAAGCGGGGAAGAGGCAGATTCAGAGTGAACACGAGAGGTGTGGCCCGCATCTGTACAGAGGGGAAGGCAGTAGGCGGAATGACAGGACCGGTGCTAATAGAGGTCCGTCCGCTGCCAAGAAGCACACCCCGGTCGCTCATCCATGTAGTGGGGTTGACATGGTTCCAACCGTTGTTCACTAGAATCTCAAGGTGCAGGTGAACACCAGTCACCACCCCTGTGGCCCCGACACGTCCAATAGCCTGCCCACCAGACACAGTCTGGCCAGGTGAGACATTCACAGTAGCAAGGTGTCCGTAGTAGCTATGGATGCCGTTGCCGTGGTAGATGAGCACAGCATTACCTGTACCAAACCACAGGGTGCCCGCTGTTGTTCCGGTGAATGTGTTGTAGGCAGTGCTGCCGCGCACACGCCCGGTACGAGTTCCTACAACCGTCCCGCTGCCGATAGAACCAACCCACACATACCCTGCTCGGGGTGCAATATCAGTGCCCCTGTGAGGTTGGATACGGCCTGTCACAGGGTGGCGTCGGGTCAGGTTGAAGCCCGATGTGCGGTAGCCGCTGAGCGGGTTAGTCCATGCCATTGATGCTCCTTAGACCTGCTTAAAGTATAGCCTCATCCTGATACCGTGAGTGTGGGGTCATTACAAAAGTCAGCATCCCAGGCTCAGAGTATTGGCCGGTGAACTGCTCAAAATATGCAGAGCCCCCATCCATCGCGCGGGTCTGTACCCACAGACAGGAGCCCCAATCTGCCTTCTCTTCATGGTGGAAGTGGTGGGTTACTAGTACATCAGGACGCTGGGGCTCCCTTGCGGCGAGCATGTTCTTGTACCAGTTCCACGCCTTGAGCATCTTCGTTTGCCCCGGCACGAACTTCCCAAAAATGTCCCCGTGCGTTGTGCCGAGCACCCAGGGTGTACCGGGTACGTCCATGTACACCGCTTCCTTTTCTGGCTCGCAGATGATGTACTGTACATGCTTGAGGCTAGGGTCTCGCTCTGTAGCCTTCTTAGCCAGTCGAAAGACCATCGTGTCATTGTTGTCGCGGGCCGCAGTTTTAGCACCATTAACACGGTTCTCTCCATGATTGCCCTTGGTAGCGAGGATGTATACCTCCTCGAAGTGGGCAGCAAGCTGGTCAATGACGTAGAGGATCATAGTGACCGCAGTGTCGATCTGCTCGCTCTGCGTCAAGTCGTTGTTCACAGGTTGGTTGGGGTAGATGGTGCATCCCTCGATGATGTCGCCTCCCCCAATGATGACCAGCGTTCCTAGCCTGCGCCCGATAGAACGTAGTTCCTGGGCACGGTCGATAGCTAGATGCACCCTCTCCTTGACCCTCTCTAGGGTGGCGGCAGTGCCGCCTCCCTCCATCTTTCCGATTTGAGTGTCGTTGAGACTTACCACGAATACGCTATCCCCGCCCTGTTGGGCAGGCTCAGCCCGGTCTAGGCGGTTGAGCAGTTTGGCCGCGTCTACAGCCTTGTAGACCTCATCTAAGGCATCTTGCTTATCTACTGCCTTGTACTTAGTCCAAGTCCCTGTGATGGGATCACGGACAGACATTCGCTCCACAGTGAGCGGCTGCACGCTCTTGGCTTCAGCCATATGCGCCCTGTGGCGTCTGATCGTTGATTCAGAGACGCCGATCAGTCTGGCGTTCTCAACGTGGTTAAGGTCGGGGTCAATCTCAGCGCACAGATCGCACTGGCGAGTCATAGGTTCTCCCTAGGTTGGTGCCTATAGCATAATAGCAGGTCAGCCTAGGTATCGTCCCTAAACTCAGGAATCGGGGGCATCTCGCTGTAGGGCATCCCTGTCCGCTTGTGGAGCAGCAGGCGGGTCTCATGCAGGACCTCTAGCACCATGCGGAGTCGGCGCATCGCCTTGTCGTACTTCTCCCAGCCTGTCTGCTCGCGCGCGTGCTTGCCCTTAAACCAAGCAACAATAAGCTCAATGAACTTAGTTACCACACCGCCAGAAATCGCCGCAACAACGATGGCTGCCATAGTGCCTTCGGCCATGATGATTACCCCCGGATAGTTAGAGCTGGCGAAGGTCTGGATCGTATGGCCGTTCCCATATCCTAACGAACCTAATAGCCTGAGAAAGAATGATCCCGAATACTGCTGCGGCCTGTAGAAGCCTGTTCCCGCCCTCTGTGACGTGCAGTACCATGATGATCCACAGGTAGACCGAGAAGGACAGGGCTACGGTAGCTACACCCACCCGTTCAAGCCACCACGCGCCTGGCAGCACAGAGACAGCCCCCATGAGCGCGCCCGCTGCAAGCAGCCATCCGAGCATAATCATGGCAGGCAAGCCCATAGCACCCTGGATGGAGGTTGGCGGGGAGTGGATAGTAGCAATGCCGCCCGCCAGGAATCCTAGGTACATGAAGAACCGCAGTACCGATATAATACGCGGCTCCCTGATTCTCATCCACAGGCGCAGGGCTAAGGTTAACTCTCGCTCAGTCATCGGTCGGCCACGTTAGAATTGCATTAATCCAGTTATTAGTGGCGATAGTGGCACTAAGAAGGTTACCTTCACCATTAGCACTGACACTAAACATGCCAGTCCTGTATACATCATTCCTGCGGTGGACGTACGCAGCCGTTCTAACAATCATTGGTGGACGAAACCTGCTTGGCAGAGGCCCCCAAAACTGTCCTGACTGTCCAGACCATGACGGGCCGAGACGCTTCGTACGGATTCTGGCAGTCACCCATCCATTTTTAAGGAGCAGATAGTTCTCAAACCTCCAGCCGGGGTCTGGATTAGGGAGAGCATACGTCTCTAAAGTGTTATCGATCATGCGGTGCCACCCCGCACCACGATTACGCTCCACGGCCCCTGTGTCCTGCCTCTCCACCCACAGGGGGCGAGCAAGGGAGGCAGGGCGTCCAGCTGCGGCCATGTCAGATGCGTAAGCATTTCTCTCCGCAGCATTAGCCACAGGCATGATCAGCGTGTGCTCATGCAGGTATTCAATGGCAGCACTAGTAGACGCCTGACCGAGATTCGAATATGTGTGAATAGGCGAAATCTGGTCAGTCTCGTCGTAGATGTAAATGCCGTTCTCATCAAGAGACCCGATGACTCTGCCCTCTTCCGTACAGTTGTGTATGGGTGAACTCTAGTGTACCGTATACTGAAACTAGTGTCTTGAGGAGGATACTGTGGGCAGACCGGTAAGCAATCGTAAATGCGAGTACCCAGGATGCGGCCTTAAGCACCGTGCAAAGGGCCTGTGCGTGACACACTACTATCAGAGGAAGCGCACTGGGTCTGTGCGCCCAATCCAAGACACCTACAGCGAGAGCTACTTCTGGCACCGGGTACATAAAACGGATGCCTGCTGGATGTGGTCTAGGTCGAAGCGAGGCGGGTATGGGGTCGTTCAGTGGGAGGGCCGCGCACAGTTCGCACATCGTGTAGCGTACGTGCTCAGCAACGGCCCTATCCCGCAGGGCTTGCAGATAGACCATATCTGCCGTATCCGTGCCTGCGTCCGGCCCGATCATCTCAGGCTCGCAACCAACGGGCAAAACCGCCAAAACATGGTTGTGCAAGCGAACAATACATCGGGCTACAGGGGTGTCACCTATGCTAAAGACCGTAATAAGTGGCGTGCAATGGCGAGATTCGAGGGGAAGACTAATCATCTGGGCTATTTCAACACCGCCGAGGCAGCAGGAGAAGCCGCCCGTGCGTTCAGGGCCGAACACTTTACGCACTTCAACGGTTAGGGAACCCATAGTATTAGTTTACCTTACTCTCTAGCGCTTCCAATCTTTCAGTAAGCGCAACGATCTGTGCCTGCCGGCGCACGCCGTCGAAGCGCCCGGCACCCCGGAGTGGTCGGTCAGCACCGACAGGCTGAGGGGGATGCCTTCGAGCATGGGTCAGTCCTCCGGCGACTGGGGCGCTGGCGCGGTCACGTTGGGTAGGGGACGTTGGCGCGGAACAGATGATTCGAGGTGGCGGCAGCGGGGACGTACCACTGCACTTCGCCGTTGGTGAGGATGCGGATTTCTCCGATGATTCCGCCGTCGGTGTTCCAGTAGCCGACGTCGCGCACGTCGCGGCCGGGGCGCATGCTTTGGGGGACTGTGGTGAGTGTGCGCCAGCCTGCTGGGGCGATGCTGCCGAGCCGCCCGGAGACCACGACCCAGGCGGCCCCGTGCCTGCTCAGGCATGTTGCGTCGGCCTCGTTCCAGCCGGGCATGGGGGTGAGGTTGATCCAGCCGGTGTCGGCCTGATCCTCCGACCACACCCGCACCCACTGCTGGTTCCGACCCATACGCCACACGGTGGTCACCGGGCTGCGCGTGATGGCCTCGGTGCCCTCCCATGCGTGGGGCAACATGGCGTCGCGCTCCGCCTCATCGATGAACCAGTTCATGCCGTAGGCGCCGTGGAGGCGGGCCCTCACAAGTGTCCCACTATCGGTCGACGCCATGAGTTCGTCGGTGACGATGGCGTCGGTCTTCGTAACGCCGGTCAGTCGCGGGTTGTTGAACTGCACTGAGCCAGTGATGGTGTCGATAGATGCCTGGGTCTGCTCGTCGCGGAAGGGGTCGCGCTTCTCGATTGCGAACGTCCCGTCCTGGTCGGTGGCGACGAAGTAGTCGTTCCACCCGCGCGCGGCCCCGTACATGGTTTTGTTGCCGCCCAGGTCGACCTGCATCTGCTCGCTGATGGTGTTGGTGTCCAGGTCCACCACGACGATGTACCAGGCACCGGTGGCCCACTGGTCTACGTGGTGAATCCACTCATTGCCGCTACGGGATGCGCTGCCCTGATCACCATGCGGTATCTGGATTTCCTGGACGATGTTCCCGGTGGGGATGTCCGTGAGGGTGATCGTCTCGCCAAAGCGGTCATAGAGCACGTCACCGTGGATGGTGTATTCGGTGGGCGAGTAACGCGCACCGCCGTTGTAGGGGATGCTGCGTAGCAGGTTGCCGGAGTGGTCGTACACGGGGGTGCTGCCGTCGAGGCCGCCGTCAACGGCGATGTAGGAGTCTGAGACGGCGAACGTGCTGAGCGCGATGGGGACGGGGCGGGTAGCCACCTGGTTACCCATCAGGTCATAGGCAACCAAGTCCACCGGTCCGAAGTTCGGGTCAGGTGTGTTGCGGCCTACCCAGATCCATTCGTTATCGACGTCGAAGTAGTGGCGCATGCCTAGGGTGTGGCCGCTGTCCGCGTAAATCTCTCGGACGATCTCGCCGGTGCGCGAGTCGTAGATCACTAGGTAGGAGTCTCGGACGTTTTGGCCTCCTGGGACCGGCAGGGAGACGATGATGTTGTAGCGGATCGCTGAAAGCGACCCGGGCCGTGCGGGGATGAAGAACGGGTCACCCAGGTACACCAGCCCTTGGGAGGACATGTCGATGCCCTCAGCCGTCAGTTCCAGGCCGTAGGTCTCCTGCTGCGCGTACAGCGACCCGGCCAGGCGCAGATGCCCGGCCACGTCGACGTTGTTTGCAAGCAACTGCTCTACAAACGCCACGTTGGCAGCCAAGAAGTCCACATAGGCTTCAGGAATGAACTCCACAGAGAGCGGGGTACTCACCCACTCACCAGGATCAGCAACCCAGCGCCAGCGAGCAACCTGCTCCCCCGCAGCATTGATCTGCGTCCAGTACGCCCCATCAGGTCGATCCGCGCCGTCAGCAGGGGTAGGAGCGTTTACAGCAGTAGTAAACGCGCGGGCAAGGGTATCTTTCGCCTCGTCAATAGCCTCCTGAATAGCCTTGCGGTCCTGAAGGACGAACCAATCAGGCTCACCACTCCACACAGAGACGCGGCCCTGCTGAAGAGTCTCCCACTCAACGCCCGGCATGTCGCCGTCGAAGTAGTCATCCTCGGGCTCAGTAATGGCTTCAAGCATTACCTTGTCAAGAGAAACGTAGTCAGCCTCATCGACACCAGTGATCGTCAGTCTAAGCTTCGCCCCGACAATCTCATATTCCTCAAGCACCGAGGAAGCCTGGACGATAGTCATCGTCTCCACAGGGAGGACAACTGGACCGCTAGAGGCCAATACATTGTCTGAGGGATCGACAACCTCTAGCTCCGCTGTCACGTCATCATTGTCACTGTAGGCCGTCAGATGAGCAGTGGCAGACCAAGGAACACCGACGTACGAAGTCTCTGAACCGCCCTCGCCGTCTTCGTCATCGTCTGTCCCCTCAAGCTCCAAAGATACAGTGCGGCCCTGCACCTCTTCAAGAACAAACGTAGCGCCGTCTGCCGTGGCAACAAGGTCAGCGTGAGGGTCAAAGCCCTCCTGCCACACAAGATCGCCGCCACTGAGGGTCCAATTCTCAGTGCCCTCAGAGAAGTTCGGGTTCAGCGCGTAGTTGATCCGGGGGTACTCCCCGTGATCGATCCACACGCGCATGAGGTTGCCGTCCGTGGTGTCGAACCACCGCTGGTTGTGTCGCGGGTTCTCTGGCGGCTTAGGCTCCCAGTTGCTGCGGTCGTTGCGGTGCGCCTCTTCCGCAACCTCCCCGACCTCCTGCTGCACAGCCTCGATGATCTGCTCCGTCGCGGCTGCCTGACTCGCTACCCCAGTGAACCGGGCACGAGTAGCCTTGAGGTTAGTGTCAGCAATGCCCGCTGCTCGCTCAAGTGCGGCGAGGCGCTTTTCGAGGTCCCTTCCCCACGCCTGTGCGTCCGGCGGAAGATTGCGCTCAGGTGTAACCAAGATTGTGCTCCCTAATAGAATGTTCCCTCAAACAGTCTATCAGGGTGCAGTCGCTTTACTGCTCTAGCCCCAGTAGGGGCGGTCGGGGGTGGGGGCTGTCAATACCGGGACTACTGCTCGGGCTCGGCGTCGAGGGCGGCGCGGAGTGTGTCTGGATCGCCGCCGCCGTCGCGGTACTTGGCAGCCAGGTCGGCCACCTGTTCCGGGATGACGGCGAGGTTCGCGCGGCGTTCCTGCTCGGTGAGGGCGTCGCGGCGGAGCTGGTCGAGGTCGTCGTCGGTGAGGGTGCGGATCTGCTCAGGGGTCATCGGTGATCCTCTCAGGCCGGGGTGCCGGGCAGAGCGTCAGGCCAGGCGCTGGCGACGGGGACTGGTTGGGAAAAGTGGTCTACGTACAGGTTCGGGAGATATACCTCTCCCGCTCGGGGGGCGCTTACGTTGCCGCCTGCCTGGATGCCGAAGTTGACATACGTTCCGTCCGGGTCGGGCATGAATGCGTTGGTGCCAGCGGTCGGACGAAAGCCGGGCGGAAGAGCCATGAACGTGAAGTTCGTGGCGGCAGTTCCATCTAGCACGCGAAAGCGAAATGTAATGCTGCTCCCCTGTCGGCGTACCTGAGCACGGGTGGCGGTCCATCCATTGATGAGCGCAGACCGAATGTCGCGCCATCCGGTGTCGCCGTAGATCATCACTCCGCCGACCATCACCCTGGTGCCTACGGACGTGTCCACGGTGATGTCGAGCGCCTCGCGTGCGTCGGCGGGTAGTGCGGCGGCCAAGACCGCAAGACCAGCCGCGCCAGTCGCATGGTTGGGCATCGCGGCGACCTGCCCGGGGCCGACCTGCTCGCCGTCGATCACCAGCCGGTCGTCGTCGTCCAGGTGAGCAAAGGTGCTCATAAGGGATGAGCGAAACGGACCATCTTCTGCCAGCTTGTCAGCCAAGTAGTCGCTGCTGGTGCGGGCCTCAATGCCTGTGTTTAGCGGAGAGCCCCAGTTCTTCTGGCCCACAAAGGGGAGGTCAGGAACAGACATCAGCCACCATCCCCATATTCGCCGCGCCCGTATATTCCACTGCCATATGTATCTTCCTCTACTATATCAGTCTCTGGCCTACGCAGAGGCATAAGGCTGAATGATTTAGCGTCAGCATCCTGCCACAGAGTGTTGAACTCCTCAGTGGTTAGTCCGAGATTATTGAAGTCGGCCACGGTGGTGTCCATTGAGCCGTCAACGGACAGCCCTTCAGGACCCGCTGACATGGACTCGATGCGGTACATGGCACCGTCCCGCTCTATGCGAGAGCCCACTACATTACCGAACGTCTGATCAAGCCCACGAATCTTGTTGGTGGCTGCCTGTACAGACGCCTGCCCGCCACTGTGCGCCGCAGCAGCGTGAGCACCCGTCACCATCGCCTGCTCGCGCGAGGTGATGTACGGGTTGTCCACAGGGGGCGCAAGCTCAGAGGTCACCTTCAAAGGGTTTGCCCCGGTGAACAACCGCACACCCTCCTGCTCCCAGGCAACTCCGGTTCCAGTAATGTGCAACGAGTTGAAGTCTGTGCCTCCTGCTGACTCCGCAATGCGGAAGGGAGAAAGGTGGTCAATCTGCGCCCCTGTGATCCGTAGCAGTAAGCGGCCCGGCTCGTCAGTCAGCAGCACCTCTACATTGCCGCCCGCAGCACGCCACTGCGCAGGAGTAATGGGCAAGTTGTCGTTGCCCACCACCGAGTATGCTCCGTTAGTGCCTGACCGGTCGCCCGGCCCGACACTCATCATCGCAACAGGCTGCCGTACGTCAGACAGCGAAGCGTTCACTGACAACTCGTACTCGGAAATCTCCCCGGCCTCTACTGAGTGGATCGGCGGGTCTTCGCCAGGCACAGGGAAGACCTCTCCTCGGTTGATGGGCCGGTAGTTGTAGAACGCCACATCCACTGCTAGTGAGGCGGTCTGCCTATTGGTACGGAAGGAGTAGGCCGTTTCGTTGGGCAGCGTGATGGTGCGTGAGCGAATAGGCCGCACCACGATCCTGTCGGCCACAAGGGCAAGCTCAACACGGTAAGCCGCGCAGAGGCTCTTTACTTCATCCCACACATTACCGACGAACCCAGGCACATGCACGGTGCGATCCTGGGCCTGAAAGTCCAGCAGCGAATACACGTTGGAAAGGTCCATCAGTTTCTGGAACAGTCCACTGAGAGACCCAGAGTACGGACCTGTGGTGCGCTGGGCATTAAAGTTCGCTAACTCGCTATTGGCAATGATAGAAACAGTAGCGCCATCTCCATCAACGTCCTGAGCGGTACCAATAGTAGTACCGTAATCAGAGTCCTTGAGAACAATATCAGTGCCCTCAATAAGGCGAGAGGTCGGCCAATCAACAGTGGTCAGACTAATGCTGCCAGCCCCACCATTCATACTGCCGGGGTCAATAGGAGTAATATCCTCCTCGACGCCCCATGCAATCACATTGCGTGGCTCGGGAATACCATAAATCTCTACGCCCACTGGCCTACCTCAATCAATGTCGCGGTTCCGTGGTAGAAGTCTTTGGCTGCGCTCGACACCGTAATATCAAGGCTATCAGGCTCGAACTCTACAGCGGAGGCACCGCGCCCCGGCACAAACACGGCAAGGTCTTCAGCATCCCCGCTTTCAGCGAGCCGAGCAGTCATTGCCGCGATAGTAGCGGTGCCAGTGCCCTGTAGCGAAATGCTGTACAGGCCCGGCTGATCAATGACAGTGTTGGTCATTTCCTCTGCGTCGTTAGCCAGAGGGGCAACAGCCATTCCATTCAGCTCAATATGGGTGTCTCCTGTGAATGTGCCTTGCACTCCGAAATGTAGGAAATAGCCGGGCGGAACGGGCAGAACAATCTCGGCCCTTTCCAATTCCTCGTCATTGATTTCGTACCTTGCAGCCACAGAGGGCCGTCCGTTTGAGGCGGTTAGATTGGCGGCTGTAGGAGGGTTCTCATATACGAGAGAAGGTCCATCCTTCAGAGTGGTACGCGGCATTGACCACGACTTAGGAAGAATGTTGTCGTGAGTGCCGGGCATCACCATGTAGAAGGGGCCTTCGCCGTAGCGACCGCCATAGAAGTCTTCGATCTTTGCCAACTCAGCTCGACTCTTCATGGTCCAGTTGAACTGGTAGGCCATGTGATGTGTGAGGCTGCGCCGTACAAAAGCACCGCCGTTGATGAAGCCGCCAGACACCCCCCACCCACGATAACTGGCCCCTGCCTCGCCATCCGGGGCAGGTAGCCAAGTCATGTGTTCCGCATTGCCGAAGTACAGGCCACATTCAGCCATTACCGTGTTCCTCTCCGCGCAGCGTTAGTATTCTGCCCGTTAGTAGTCGCTGCAATGACCTTACCATCCACAGCAAGAACAGTGCTCACAGCACGGGCGATCTGCTGAATGTTGTGAGGCAGCAGGTTCACGTCCTGAATACCACTTCCCGCACCTGCTCCGGTCTGCACTCGGACAATCGGGTTGAACTTCATGGTCTGCACTGCGTGCATAAAGTCCTTGCCGTAATGGTTTACAGCCGGGACAGGCATGACCCACTCACCCGAGCGGACAGAAGCCTCCGGTCCGTTCGGGCCGACCACTAACTTGTCGTCCTTGTTGAGTGGCCCGCTGTAAGAGCCAGGAAGCTGACCGCCGCCCGCGAACATCGCATACGGGGCACCGCCCCCGTGACCACTAGAGCGCACGCGGGGGGTCGTAATCTCCTTGCGGATGTTCATTTTATTCGCTTCCATCGAACCGCTCATGCGCAAGTTGTCATTCGTGGCACGGACGGTCACAGGAACGGTGCGGCCCTTAGCAAGATCATTCAGCTTGCGGCGTGCCTCGTCAACTTCAGCACGGGCACGAACACGCACCTCACGCGGCACCCGCTCAATGTCGCGCTTCAAGTCCTTGAACACATCGCTGAGCCGTACAACATCCCGGCGGTTGTAGCCCATTTGCGTGAGCTGGTCAATGAACTTGCGCCGCAGGTCTTCTGCGTAGCGGGTGACCTCCTCGGTGGTGGCCCCGGTCTCGGCGTAGGCGATGATGAGGTCGGCCATCGTGGACTGCAAGCGACGAACGTCTTCGCGGTTCTTGATCGCCTGCTCGCTGTACCCGGTCAGCGCGTTGCGGTTGCGGTCGAGCGCCGTGGCTTCCTTCTCAGCCGCAGACGCCAAGCGGTTCTTCTCCTTAGCGTTCTCACGGGCCTTACGCGCCTCGTTGCTGTACTCGTTGTAGCGCGTAGTGTCACCGTAACGGCGGGCCACAGCAGCGAAGATTTCCGCCTGCTCAGCCTCGATCTGAGAGTCGCGGGCTTCCTGTCGCAGCGAGCGCGCTTCATCACGGAGGCTCTTGACCTCCTCACGGGCCTGCTGGGCGGCATTGCGCATCGCATGGAGCTGCCCCTCCATCGTGTCACGCGCCGACTGGTGTCCGCCGAAACGGTCGAGGGTGTCACTGAAGGCGCTACGAAGCTCCTTCATCGTCTCCTCGAAGATGCGGCCTTCGTCGCTCGCCTCAGCGATCTGCTCCTTCAGGCGCTTGGCCTGGTCAGCAGTGTCGCGGGTGCTCTTGTTGGCCTTCTCAGCCGCCTTAGCAAGGCGCTCCTGCTCCGCAGCCGAGCGTGCAAGTTGGGTGGTGTTCAGTCGCTGGTAGTCTGCTGCCTCGCGGTTCAGGTTGACCTGTCGCCGCTTAGCCACGTCGGGTGCAGCAATCTTGGTCCGCACAGTACGCTGGGCGCTCTTGACCGCGCCAGCGCCCCAGCGAGCCACTGCCCCACGCACGCCGTCCGACTGTGCCGCGATGTTGTTCAGCACCTGGATGGCGTAGGTCTGCAACACCTCCAACTTCTCCATAGCGTGCTGCACATCGACATCAACAACCACCGGGGGCGCGAACAGGGTATCGAGGTGGTCGCGGAAGAAGTCAAACTGAGAAGTGTCAACCCCCATCGCGCCGAGGTCAGCAACAATGCTCTCCACGTACATGCCGAACGCCTGCGCCCCGGCCTCAGCAGTCATTGCGCCGGACTCGACCTGCGCAGCGATGTCCTCGCCCACAGCGGAGATGAGGGACTGAAGCGCGTCCATATTGGCACGCCCCTTCTCCGTCATGATGTCGAAGGAGTTGCCGTTCTCATCAAGAGACTGGCCCAGCTTCTCCATCGCTGCATAGACAGCGGCCTCAGCATCGACAAGGCCGAACATCTCACTGACAAGATCGTTGAAGGAGTCAGCGAGGCTGTCAACCTCCTCATTCAGCCCAGCAGCGCCCTCCGTGGCGTCATCGAACATATCGATGCCAAGTTCGCTAGTGATGAGGAACCGGGAGTTAATCTCGTCCAACCCGTGGTTGAGGTCAACAATAGTGCTGCCGACCCTTTCAGCAAGCCGCCAAACTTGGTTAGCCTCATCCTCTGACAAGCCCCACTCAGGAACCGCTCGGAAGATGTCTCCCCGCACTCCGCTACCTTCACGCAGCGCGCGCGAGAACTCCTCAACATACTGACGTGCCCCCTCAGCACCCTGGTCCTGCCATAGGGTTACCAGCTGCTCAAAGTCGAAACCGCCCTCTATCAGTTGAGTGATGTCCTCAGCAGACAGTTCCTTACTGAGCGCATCAGCAAGGCCCGCACGCATCCAAGCGTCGGTGTGCTCACCGATGGCCCCGATACCTTCAAGGTAGGCGTCAGTAACGCCACGAACGGCCTCAGCCTGGTCTTCGTGGGCCGGGATGAGCGTGCCCTGAAGCGCGTCCGCAGCAGTCTTGGCAGCGGGCTCTGTCTCACGAATCTGCACGTTCAGCTCGCCCAGCACATCAGTCTGCGCGCCACTGGCAAATTCCTCGGCATCCTTACGCAGCTCCTGCATCAAGGACTCCATGCCGCCCGCGTTCTCGATAAACGAGTCCGCGTGCGCCTTGGCTGCACTAGCCGCGCTTTCGTGGGCATTCACCAGACCCCATACAGCCGCGCCCACGGAGGCGATGATCCCAATAAGCCCGATAGGTCCGCCGATGGCAGTCCACATGCCCCGCGCGACCACACCAGTACGGGCCATCACCCCCTGCGCGGCAGAGAGCTGAGCAGTGAAACTCCGCACCCCGGCAGCCGCAGTGTTAGCAGCAGGGAAGGTCTGACGGAACTCGTTGTTGAGATTCCGCAGCGTCAGCATAGACCGCGTACTATCAATGTTGAGTTGTTGGTTCACCAGGCGGAAGGCGCGCAGTGAAGCCAGAGAAAGTGCAATAGCCGCACGCATTGCAGCCACAGCACCAACAACTGCCAACAGCGCAACGGTGCTGCCCTTGGCCCACGAAGGCAGGTCACGGATCGCGTTCATCAGGCGAATGAGGACTTCAGCCACCAACTGCACCGGACCAAGGCTGTCCTGCCCAAAGGAGTCGAGCATTCCCTGGAACGCGGAACCCAGCTTCTCAAGGCTGGCAGCCGTCGTCTCGAAGATGACACCGGCCTCAGTTTCAAGGTAGTCGCCGCGTGCATAGGCGTCATTCGCCAGCATCATCGAGTCGGCGTAAACCTCGTAGCCGTTGGACAGGCGGTTCAGCAGTTCGATGTCACGGACGTTACGCAGGCCCAGTCCCTCGCGGATGAACTGGCTCCGCTGGATGTTGTCATCCATCTCGCCAATAGCCTGGGCAACCCCCTGGAAGAACTGTGAGGGGTCGTTACGCCACAGGTCGGCAGCAGCCTGCTCGGTGATGCCTAGTGCGGAGGCGTAGTTGGTCAGTGCATCAGTCCCGTCAGCCACAGCAGCGTTGATCTGTGCAAAGACGCGCTGCATCGCGCCCCGCGCCATCTCCGGGCGGATACGCAGCGAGGCCATCGCCGTAGACAGGCCGACAACTTGATCCGCGCTGAAGCCCGCCATGTTAGCCGAGGTAGCGATGGCCTCAGCAATCGCCAGAATCTCCGACTCGGTAGACACAGAGGCGGTACCCAGCTCAGAGATTGAAGAGCCGAGACGGTGGTAGTCAGCCTCAGTCAGGTGCATCATGTTGGACAGGCGTCCAAACGACATAGCAGCCTGGTCCACCGACACGTCAGTGGTGGCAGAGAACTTGGCAACCGTGTCAGCGAAAGACTCAAGATCGTTAGCCGCAATGCCCATCTGAGCACCGAGGGTGCCGATCTGCGACAGTTCCTCGAAGGTCACCGGAATCTCGGTGGACAGGTCCACAAACCGGTCACGCAGAGTTGCTAGCGGAGCCTCAGCAGCCTGCGTGGTCCGCGCGACGTGCGCGAACTGCGCCTCCATCTCGATAGCGGCCTTAGCAGAACTCACAGGAAGGGCGAGGGCCGCAGCCGACACAGCGGTGTAGGCGGCAGCAATCTCATACAGCGCGTACCGGGTAGCGGCTAGTCCGCGCTCGTAGTCATCCTCGGCAGCAGCACCCTTCTGCGTCGCCTGAGTAGCCTTCTCCTGCTCTGCGGTGGCCTTGGCCTGTGCCTTCTCCCGGCGTGCAAACTCGGCCTCCATCTCGCGCTGCGCGCGAGTCTGCATGACCCCTTCCTGCTGCACAAGTTCGCGTCGCCGGGCGAACTCTGCTTCCATCTCACGGCGGGCCTGCATCTGGACGTTGGCACGCTGGCGCTCAGCACGCTCATCCTTACCGACGCCCCAAATGTCAGTGCCTCGGGTGGATGCGCTAGCAGCCTGCTGCGAGATGCGCGCCCGGTTAGCCTCAGCATCAGCAACAGCCTTGATCGCCTGCGCCTCATTGCGCAGAGAGCCACTGTACGTGCTGGACGCCTGGGCGAGTTGCTTGTAGAGGTTCAGAGTCTCCTGAATGCCCTCGACCCCGCCAATGGGGTGCTTGACATTCTGCGCATTGATGGCCTGCAACTCCTTGCGCATATTCGCAAGGGCATCGCCCATCTGCTGTTGGCCCTTAACAGCCTCTGGACTAGCAAGGGTCTTAGCGGCGCGAGCATACGCACCAACAGCAGAGGAGAGCTGCTGGTAGAGCTTTAGGGTGCGGCCAGTCTTCTCAGCCGTCTTCTCACTAGTACCGCCAACCCGCTTGAGCGCCCCGTCAAGTGCATCAAGAGTACCCTGAAGCCCCTGGGCTTCCTTGGCGGTTTCTCCGAAAGCCTTGACAGCAGTACCGGCGTCAATGCCAAGTTCAGCAAAATACCTGTGGTCTGCCACCCTAGCCGCCTAACCCCTAAAGAAAATAGTAAGTCCTCACCCATTCTAACAGGTGAGGACAAACTACTATTGGGCGGTTTCCATACCCTTCAGACGAGAGGGCAATTGGATATCCTCGCCCTCAATCTCTACGGGCACAGGGACGGCGTACCGCATTCCACCCTTCGGCGGGTCCTGCTTGTCTTGTTCAAGGGCCTGGCACGAGTAGCAGACCGTAGTCTTCAACTCGAAATCAATGTGCGGGTCTTCCGAATGCCCCAGCCAGATAGGAACACCGCACTTGGGACAAAGTTCGTCCTGATACGTCTGCCACGCTAGAGCGAGTTTCTTGTCCTTTGGCAGCCACTTGGTAGGGTCCTCCCGGCCATCTAGGAAGAAGGCCGTTGGTACTTTATTCTCGATAGCCGCCTTGATTGCCGTATGCAGGTAACGATTCTGCTCCTTATGAAGCTGCTCCGCTACGAAATCCGGCATCAACAGCCTTGTCCACAAGGTGTGCAGCGAAGGACAGACTCTCGAACTTCTGAGCGATCTTAATCCACTCACTGTCGTACAGCGCGGTCTTCAGTGCACGTAGGTGCTCAGGCTTCACATCACTCACGACAGCGCCGTCAGGTCGGACGATCTTGGTCACAGAGGCGGAGTACCACGCGATAAACGTCTCGTCCTCGCGCTGGATTTCCTTCTCGCCGCGCTCCTCCTCAGAAGCGTTCTTGGCAATCTTGATGTCCTTGAACACCTTCTTGACCAGCACCTTGCGCTCAGCCTCATTGACCGCTCGCATGTGCAGTGTGAGCGCAGAGGACTTGATCTTCTCCTGAAGCGCCTCTACACGGTCCTCGTACTCCTCAAGAATCGGGTCAGCCTCATCAGCAATGCCCTTCGGCCCGCCCTTACCGCTGCGCTGCACAGCCTCCTCGTGCTCGCGCTTCAGCGCCTCAATCTCATAAGCCGTCTGAGTGTCGGTGTAGACCGTCACCGTGTCGGTTGGCACGGCGGTGTTCGCCGTAATGAACTCCTCAAGGTCAAACGACTCAACAGCCTGCTCAACCTGCTCAGCGATGTCGGCCATGAAAGATTCTCTCCCTAAAGTCTAGTGATTGCTGCCTGTTCATAGTACCACGAAGGCCCCACCCTTTCGGATGGGGCCTATCGCAGAGATACTCGGATACCTCCCTTCGACAGGAGGTGGGGGCTAAATCAGTCGCCGCCCCCGCCCCCGCCACCGCCACCGGTCCCGGTGAGTTCCTTGTTCAGAACCATGTCGCCCTGCTGAAGGAAGGGAACGGTGAACTGGATCGGACCCTCGTCGCCGCCCCAGACATCCTGCGGGTTGTCGGAGAGGAACTTAAAGGCCGAAATCAGGTCGCCGGCAGCCGGAGGAACGTTGTTCTTCTTGCCGATCCGGCGGACCAGGTAGCCCTCAGCGCCCTTGTGCTTGAAGAGCTGGAAGGCCAGCTCCATCGCAGCGTCGTTACCCTCCGTCGCATCCGGGTTGTTGGTCCGGAAGAACGTCAGGTTGCCCTCGTAGTTGTCATACGTGGGGGTAGCGACGTTGCCCTCGTCACAGATGGAGCGGGTGTCGTCGGTGTCCGAGTCGGTCGGGTTGAGCGTGGAGCCGGTGACGATAGCGCACGAGATGTTGTCTGCGGCCTCAAGGACATCGAGGTCAATCTCGTCAGCGCTCTGAACGGCTGCCCCGTCAACCCACCAAATCGTGGTGTTGGGGTTCATCAGCTTTGCCATGAGAAGTTACTCTCCTTCTACAGAGTTGTAGGGCTCCGTATTATCGAGACCATAATCCTCATAGGACTGAATCTCAACAGCCTCGTTGTCCTCTACGCCAGCAGAGGTGTCATCGAAGCCACAGGGAATGCACGGCTTATCGGAGAGGGGGGTATCCTCATCGACCGGCTCGAACGCCTTACTTCTGAGCGCGTAGTTGTCATCGCGCTCAACTACACGCCCGGAAATGACGTGACGGTACTTGCCCATACTGCGTTCCTTCCATGTGTCCTATCTAGGATATGGCATTCAAGGGGTGATAATCAAACTATACTGAAGCATTGACGTATATCTAACAGGCTTTAGCGTAGAATCCGCTGGATACCGTGAAGTGCCTGTTGACTCCTCATACATTTCAGATGCGCCGTTCGGCTCAAAGCCTTCTAGAGCATCACGCACCTCATCGGACATCTCATTGAGAATGTCCACAGTGGGTGCAGTGACCAACACTGTCACCGTGTGGTACTTAACGTCATCGCGGGTAGAGGTAATGCCCCGCATTCGACGCCCGGTACGAAACACCCCACCATAGATCAGCGTGGCATAGGGCAGCACATATCCTGCATCGCTAATAGGCACATCTACCCCGTCAGGAACGTTGCCCTCGAATATGCGGCCCTGAAGCTTGGGCACCAGTGCAATAAGCCGCTGCTTGATTTGGTCATCAATAGGACCAGCCTTAGCAGTCATGCTGAGCGGTACCCCCTATCCTGTAGTTCGCTGCGGAGTTTGATATAGGCGTCCAGCAGGGAGTTCGCAGCCGGAATGCCGGGGTGGTTGCCAAACGGGTTGGTGCCCTTGTCCTGAAACTTCACGTACGGCACGCCCCATTCCGGCCAGCCGAACCGTAGGATCACCCGCTCTCCCTCCGTGTGGACGGTGTAGGAGGAACTGTCGTGCATCATCCACGTCTCGTAACGTCCCAGCGGATTCGTGCGGGTTCCTGCATGCGGAACAAGGTTGTTACGGACCTGCCGCACACCTTCCTCGCCAAGCGCGTGCAGTTCCTGCTCGGTCATCTCAACAACCTCATTGCGCGCGCGGCGCAGCACATCGGCATAACTGCCGATGTCATCGCCTCGCCATCGGATGCCGCTATTCTTCGATGTCATAGCGGCTCCCGAGGTTCGCGTCACACAGGAGCGTGCGATGCCAGTTGTCGGTGGCCCCGATAGGGTTACGCACCGTCAGGTTGTAGCGCTCAAGGATGGGATCGTTGGGGTTGTCAACCACCTTCACCACATCCCCGTGCCGGATGTCCACAAGAGGGGCAGGCCACTCAGACTTAGGCACAAGCATGTTCTTGGCGAGGTTCATCTGCACCCGGACAGCGTGCTCAGCGGTCTGCTCCATCGCCCACTCACGGTTACGGGCGCGCCAGTCCTTGTTGGGTGTCACGGAGGCCATTCCACGCCAGATGGCAGTGGGTGAGGGGTATACCCACTCTCCGTCAATCCATTCGGGCTGGGCGTCTTCCGGCGAGGGCCGGATGACCTCGATGAGGCCCGTCATTGCGCCTTCGATAACGGGGGTCATATGACGAAAGTAGCGCGGATCGATCATCCCGCGTCCGCTTAGCAGTCCCATTAGCGGAGCCCCCACAGAGGCGGCTGAGGATCGTACGGATAGATGTTGAACGCCTCATAGAGTTCCATCTCTTCGTCTTCTTCGTCAGCCTGCTTTCGAAGCCAATCAGCCCGCTTACCTAGCGAGTCAGCGAGCTTAGAGCCGTCAGTCTGCCGGTCGTCGGAGCGAAGGACTTTGAGGATTAGACCCTCTGTGGTCGCCAGTGTGTTGACCGCAAACGCGGCAGCCCTGAAGATGTTGTCTCGCGCCAGTGCGAGGTAAGACTGAATAACATCATCATTGAAGATGTACTCCGCCTCAGCGCTGAGGTCGGCAGGGTCTTCTAGCAGTTCTACGTCAGGGATAAGTGACCTCACCTGCCCCACAGGGGTGCTGTAGTCAGGTGGGAAAACGTCAGTGGCAGCCATGCTCCAAGTTTAGCAGAGTGAAAAGACGTAGCCCCGGCCATTTACGCCTAAGCGTAGGGATGGTTCCGGGGCCTTCGTGGAGAAGGTGGGAATCGAACCCACTTCCTACTGGTGCCGCGTGCGGCCTTCCAATAGTCGATACCTGATCTTCCCCTTCAAGGCCGCTGGGGGTTTCCCTCACCGTAGTGGGTACACCGTGCTTCCAACGGCTCTCGCTGGCCCGGTAGGACTCGAACCTACGACACTCCCGTTAACAGCGGGGTACTCTGCCTGCTGAGTTACGGACCACAGGCCCCTCCCATTTGAGCATCGTGGAGAGGCTTGGAAGGGGGTCTATTAGAACCATGCTACCACGTAAGAAAGGACCCCCGCAGGGCGCATCGTTGAGAGGCGGCGGGGGGACTGGTGCTATCTACTATAGCACCTAACTACGAAGCTTGAACCTACGAAACTACAGATAGGGGCGGGCGGGAATCGAACCCACGCACTTGCTTTCATCGTTTGACGGTGCACCGCACGCTCTACCACTGAGCTACCGCCCCTATCAGCACACAACCCTAGCAGTGTGACAAGAGAAGTGTCAACATGACGAAGCCCCCGCCACCAACCTGATGCTGATGACGGGGGCCTCGCGCCTATGCTGTCGCCAGCACTAGGTCATGTAGACGGTACTAGCGTACCACACGTTGTTCGTAAGCCCGCAAATAGTCTACTGCCCGCATGACAGCCTCGCTATTATCGCCTAAAGTACCAATGGCTGTGTTACACCGGTCGCAGAGTATCCCTCGAACACACCTACCACAAGATTTCGTCCCAGGACAGCATGAATGATCGTGGTCCACTGCCCACTTGTGGTCTGGATCAATGCCACAAACAGCGCAAATGCCTCCCTGCTCCTTAAGCATGGCATCCATCTTCTCCGCAGAGATGCCGTATGTGCGTGCCCGGTACTCCCGGCTAGAACACTTCTTGCACCTAGCCTTCAGGCCGTCCATATGCTTGGCAGAACCTTTGTGGAAGTTAGACACTTCCTGCCACACACGACACCCAAAACAGTATTTACGTCCCTGCCCATCTCTGTCCGCTGCCCTAATAGGGCGCTGGGGGGTGGAGTAGCGTTCAGACCAATGCTTACCACACATCGTCGTACCCCTGTACTTTATTCTGTCGCACCCAGGTACTCGGCATAGGGCGGTGTTTCCGTCTTCTCTAGGTGGGTAAAGTGGTGCGGGCATTATGATAGTCCTTTCTGTCGTTTGTCACATCTTAATTAAAGGGTACAGTAAGGCCCCCTGCCAGTGCAAACAGGGGGCCTTACTTAGTGGCTACTGCTTAGGCTTCACCAGAGCCGCTGGACGCGATAGTCCCGTCCGCATTTGCAAATCCGGAGCCGACCACATGGCGGATACGAACCTCGGCGTCATCCGAATCAAAGGAGCCCTCGGTGTAGGGAACGTCCCCACCACCGATGTAGCGGCCCGTGTTGCCCGACACCCGCATCTCCGGGGTACGGCGACCACGGAGGAAGGTCTCGATGATGGTCCGGCGACCGTTACCGGTGCGGCCACCCTCGGGCAGGAGGAACCACGTCGAGTCAGCCGTAGCGTCGTCACCGTTCAGCTCAGCAAGGAACTCGGACTCCACAACCCGAATCTGCGCAGGCAGCGGGTTGGAAATCTCGAACTCCCGGCCACCGACCGTCTGACGGACCACAGCGGCGTTGACCAGCACGTTGGCGTACTGAGTCAGGGCCGGGGGCACCAGCAGGACGAAGCGGTTGACGCGAACCGCGCGACCGTTGTGACGCTGCTCCTTGACCTGCGCGATGGCCGCGAACAGCGCATCGAGGGTCAGCGGGGAGTTGGCCGGAACGTTGGTCTCGGTGCCGGTCACATCGCCCAGGGTGGCGACGGAGCGGGCCTGAAGAACGTTGCCGTTCCCAGCGTTGAAGTTCGCGGAGTTGATGCCCTCGGGGCCGACAAGCTGAAGGTGCGCAAGCGCCTCCTCAGTGTCCACAGCGAGCTGGATCATCTCAGCCGGGAGGGATGCAATCTGGTCCCACTCGTCGTTGATGAACGCCTCGAAGGAGAAGTGAATCCGCGCACCGTTCTTGTGCGTGGTGAACCACTTCTCGCTCTCCCGGTACTCGAAGGTCGGGTACGGGGTCAGCTCGGGAATGCGGGGAAGGCCCACAGAGCGCGTCTGCCCACCGTTCTCCCGGTGCAGCATCGAGGAGTCAGGCAGAAGCTCGTACAGCCCGCCCGGACGGAAGTCGTTAAGCTCGAAGTCCGTGGTGAACGTGCGGTACACCGGCTCAGCCTGCGGGTACTGCTCCTCAAGCTCAGCGTTGACAACCTGCCGCATGAAGTACGGAATGTCGTCAGTGGTGATGGCCTCCTTCAGGAGAGCCTGCGACTTGTACTTACCGGCAAGGGCCTCAGCGAGCACCTCGCGGAAGTGGTCGGTGTTCTTGATCAGTCGAGTCATTGTCATTTTCTCCTATCAGCCCGCGTCCGCAGCAGCCGGAGCGCCGTCGATAACCACAGTGGCATCGCCTTCGCCTGAGCCCTTGGTGGTCAGCGAGTAACCGAAACGAACGTTGGTCCCGGCGGTCGCGGTCAGCGAGCCTGCGCCGGTGATGTACACCGGCTGAAGCGGCTCAAGCGCTCCGGTGACCGGAAGGCGGTAAGCACCCTTCAGCCCCACAGAGGCGTAGCCGTTGACGTTGCCGCCCGCGTACTTGGTGTCTGCCGTAACCTCGGCACCCTCGGCGGGGCCTCGGTCAGTCTCCGCAACACCAACGAGTCCGATGTCTGCGTTCAGGACGACCGGGTCACCGCTCTGAGTGCCCTCGGGCACAGGAACGGAGAGGGTGTCCACATACTTGAAAACCTGGTTCTTTGCCATTATCAGGCACCCACCTTCTTGAACGGAACCTTCACCGGCTCCTTGCGCTCTTCAACAACGTGGTAGCCGTTACCAACCGACTGCCGAACGCTGTCCTCGTACTCCTTCTGAGCATTGATAGCCTCTTCCAGCGAAACGCTCTCGCTGACTCGGGCAATCGCCATAGCCTGGCCTGCCTCAGAGAGTTCCGACGCGGCAAGTGCCTTGGCTGCCTCAAGGGCGTCCACGGGGGCTGCGTCCTCCTCCACGACCGGCTCAGGAGCCTTCAGACTCTCAGCCACCGTGGAGAACTGCTCACTGAGGCTGCTAATCGACTCGACAAGTGCGTCGAGCTTAGCCTCCTGCTCCGGGGTCATACTTTTCTCCTTCTGTGTGGTAACAGATGCGCTCTCTCCGATGGAGACGTACTCAGTGGTCGCAATGACCTTCGTACGCTCTCCAATAAGAGCAGAGGGTAGACCGTTTGTGGTCTCATACTGCTGCTCGTACGTTCCGCTGTCAGCGGTGTACCAAACAGTCTGCTTGTCGGGATCGAAGTCCCGCACCCAGCCCCACTCCATGCCCGTCTCAGAAGCGACAAGATCAGTGAGTGAGGAGTGAATGTCCGAGGACTTTGCCTCCTCGACATTCTTGGCTCGGGCCGACTCAAGCAGTTCAACGAACTGTCCGCCTGCGCCTGCCTTGGTCACAACGTCCACGCTCTCTACCCCCGAGAAGGAGGTAAGGACTGGGCCGTCATCTGACTCAGTGACAGTGCCATATGCGCGAATGGAGAGGCCGACCATATCGGACAAAGCCTCAATGGCCGGGGCTGCCCAAGGCAGGAACTCGGCCTCCGCGTAAAGAGCACCATCCTTGTACTCCGCCTCAGAAACAAGGCGTCCGACAAGATCGCGGACAGACCGCTCAGGGCGGTCAGACTCCTCGCTCTTACCGGGGTGGTCAAGGTACATCTGAGTACCCGCCTCGAAAACACTGGCGTAGTCCCGAAGCACGTTTTCAGGGTAGATAGCGGAGGAGCCCTTTCCCGCCTCTATCACCTTCACACGCCAACGCTTGCCGGACCTGCTTTCGGATGGGCTGTCAACAAGAGCGCCATTAAGGCTTTCCCTTAGTTTGACCACAAGATTCCCCTAACTCCTAGTACAATTGAAAGAATAGCACGCTTTAATGCTCAAACACAAAGTCTAAGCGTCCGTAGGACCGCCTGGATTGTCTCTTGAGTCGTTTGTGCCGTCGCTCAATGGCCCTACGGGACTTTGTTCTCCCGGCCCATCCGTTACTTCAGGCTGCTTATTGTAGTCTTCGGGAATGTCATCAACCGCCTTGTCGGTGACAACCGCAAGCGCATTAAGCACCTCACCACGCACCTCTTCCGGGTGGAGAACACCCATATCCTTGGCTAGGCCAATCGACTGAAGACGGCGGTGTGTCTGATCGCCGTGAAGATCATGCCACGTAATCTCACCCTCAACGCCGAAATACTCAAGCACCCGTTGACGCGACTTCAGGTGCGTCTTACGGCGCAAGTTCATGGTGTCAATGGTGGGCTGCTCAAGAGCATTCTCAGCACCCTGCCGCCCACCTGCCGACCCGTCCGTCAGAATCACAGAGAGGGGGATATCCAGTGCGGCGGCAACCATGCCCGCAAGCGGGGACGAAGCACTGAAGTCCACAGAGGAGCCGGACTTGTTGATGGCCTGCAAGTCCTGTCCCGCACCAAGGGAGACCGTAGAGCCTGCCTCACTACGGGCAACAGGCTGTGCGAGCTTGGCCGCAGCGGCACGGTTGCCCTTTGCGGACTGATTGCTCAACTTGAATGCAAACCGGGCAAGGGCCTTCTTCAGCGTGTAGTCCGCCTCAAGGGCCTCCTTGTAGGCCCGTGCCCAATACACCGCGCCCAGCAGGTCTGGCACACCGTACCGCCACCCGGTGGAGCTGTTGACCGTGCTGTGCTCAATAGCCTTGCTGTGGTCAATCGGGGTCTCGCCAATCTTGTTGGCCTTGAGCCGCTTGCTCACAGGGAGGTCTACGGCGGGGTAGTACGTACTGACTGTATCCTTGCGCGTCTCACCGTCAGAGGTCTGCGTGGTGCGGCGAACATAGGTGCGCTTGTAGTACCAAATCTCGCTGTCGTAGTCCGGGTTGGTGATGATCCCAGTGATTTCATGGAACGGGATACGGCGAACCTGTTTCGTCGCGGAGTCCAGCAGCAGGAAATACTGCCCGTCCGTGCAATAGGCGGCTTCTAGTTCCTCCTGTGCCTCATCCCCGAAGAACTGCTCCTTGTTTACCGGGTCTTCAAGGATTTCATTGGCCGCGTCAGGATAGTTGATCTTGTCGCGCCAAATGTTGGCGTTACGGACCACGATGCCGCGCTTGACAAGCGGGTTCATCGCCCGCAGAGCGCGTGCGTCAGCGGCGTGCTCCCGAAGAACATCGAGGTCAATCTCATCCGTGTCGAGCACGCCCCCGCTGATAAGCCGCCAGCCCTTGTCCTCAGCACGCAGAGCCGCAAGACCGGTACCGTTAACGGCCTCTTCCAGCCGTTCGTGCTCGGTGGTCAGACGGTCAACCTCGGAGAGCACGGAGCCAAAAGCATCCTTTAGTTCCCGCACTCCGCTATTACGGGTGAACAACGCCATTACCTAGCCCCTGTCTCAAAAGAAGTCATCCCCACTCAGTTTAGCAGCCCTACCACGGAACAAATGACCAGGCTTCTCGTCCATCGATTGTGAGCAGTTCATCTTCATCAAAGATGTCTTCCTCACCCACGATCTGTTCACCCTCAATACCGTCCCCGTGGACATCGGCGCAGGTGTAGAGAAGCCCGTCAAGGTAGTCAGGAGACTTCACGCCCCGCTTGCGCATGTCTTCCTTGGACTCGATCAGCATTGCCGAGCCTCGGATGGTGTACCGGATCACTCCGAACTCATCAAGGAGTTTGTCATGATTCGGAATGGTCAAGTCACCTGCATGGATTTGTTCGCGGAGCTTGTCGTACCAGTACGCGCGAGCGTTGTACCACTTGGTGGCGTCCGGGCTAGCCGCAGAACCAATCATCTCGTACACCGCTGCCTCGGGTAGCAGCCGTGCTAGTGCGTCAACGACACCTGCACCCACGCCGATGGCGTCAACCCGCAGTTCGCGGCAGCCAAGCCTCTTGGCATGGCCTGCAACCCGCTCAGCGGTCTCCTGGGTGTCCAGTCCTGTCCAAGAGTCAAGGAACTCCACATACTTGCCCCACCGCACGAACACCGTGGAGGAGTCGCCTCCGTAGCGGGCAACGTCAACGCCCATCACAGGGGCAGCGGTCTCGGACTTCTTGTGTTCCTGGTTCTTGGCCGCAGCATCGACCAGCGACTGATTGAACAGGCCGTCATCAGAGGTAGTGGGGAACTCCGCGAGGATGTTCGACTTCCAGCGGTTCGAGTCCTCGCCCCACTCCTTGCGCCGTAGTTCCACCCACTCAGGATCAGGCATTCCCGCCAGCAGGTCTTCCGGCACCTCTTCCCCAGTGAATGCGGGGGAGTCGAATGCCGAAATGGTCATCAGGTACCAGTCTTCAGGCTTTTCCTTGAACAGCCTGTGAAACTCTGTGCCGGGCGAGGTCGGGTTCCCAATAAGCAAGATACGGTCGTGCTTAGCGGTAGTAATGCGCTGCAAGCCTCGGAAAATGCCGGGCGTCAGGCCGTTTGCCTCATCTCCAATGGCTAGAATGCCGCCCTTACGGTGCAGGCCCTGAAGGGTGTTGATTTCCTGGTCCTCAGCACTGCCGTCAGCAGGCTTTACACCGGAGGCAACCATACGCTCAGTAGTGCCAAATGGGTACATCCAGCGTGCGTCCTGTGTAATGCGTCCCGGCAGTCCCGCGCGGACGTGCAGCTTCTGGATTTCAGACCACAGGAGGGCACGAACCTGGAAGTTGGTCGGGGCCGTCGTAAACACCAACGAGTCAGGTCCTCGTGTTGCCACCCACCACGCCGCAGCGACGGCGGCGCTCATCGTGTTATGGGTGGGGATGAAGTTCTCTCCCGCTAGGTAGAGGCTGCGCTCATTGTCAACGGAGATGCAGCGAGAAGGCACCTCTTCAACCTCCCTCGCTGCCACAATAGTCCTGCATGTGGTCCGAGACACGCTTGTTCTAGTTGCAGCAGTGAACTTCTCGTGCTTAGCCCCACCGGGCGTGAACGGGTTGCTGTTGGCGGTGAAGGCCATACGGTACCGCACACCAACATCACGCCCGCTGACTGTGGCACGGTTTTCCCGCAGGTTCACCTTGTACCCAAGGCTGCGGATCAGCTCGGCAAGGCTCTCAGCTAGGGGCCTGTTCATCAAATCGATGCCAACAGTGCTGTCCCTGATAACGAAGCCATCAGTATCTAAGATGCCTCGCAGCACCTCTCTCCGTTGCCATTCAGAGGCACGTAGGTACTCCATAGGAATGTGCTTGTTGCGGTACACATTCATCTTCTTAAGCAGCCGCACATAGTCACCCCTCTTGTGTGCGGCTGCGAAGGTGTACCCATAAGGATCAGACACCATCTTCGTCAGGGTGTATCCCTTAGCGTTAAACTCTTCTATGATGTGCCCGCCATCGTTACCGATGTACATCTGTGGAGCCCTGCTAGCCCCATCGCCCAGCCACGCCCCGAAGATATAGGGGTCCAGAGGCAGGTCAGCATCGGGCAACTGTAGTGGGGCCGCTATCGGAATAGCGTGCACTGGCTGGTTATTAGAGTTTCGCAGAGTATCTACGATCTGCTGAGTGGTTTTAGTGCTGGACTCATCCCAATGGTCCCGCCAGTCAGCACTAGCACCCTTTCGGTACCTCTTAGCCCTCTGCCTATCAGTGTGGGTAAGCGTATTCCACTGGTGGTCTGCGCAAGCCACTATCGTTGTACCGTCATTGAAGGTAAGCTCGTACATCTTGCCAACCTGAGTGGGCGAGACGTACGTGACAGTAGTAGGCTTCCCGTCCTCACCAAACACCTGATCACCTACCTTGAGAGAGCCCATCGAGGACCATCCTTTAGGTGTAGGGATCGGAGTGTCGAGGGGCAACATCTTCCCAACACTGAAGGTCGTCTTAACTGCGACGTTCTTATGCGTGACCAACGCACGCATAATTTCCTGCTGCTTGGACCACAAAGTTACGTCAACCTCATCCATTGCCCATGAAACAGGGTCATTGAGGTGCAGCGAATGGTTAGCCTTCTTCTGAAGGTTTTTGGCTACCGCCTGAAAGTTGACCATCAGACCTTTACCTTGTCCTGCTCAATCTCCTTCAGCGGCTCCGCAGAGGCTTCAGCGACCCACCGATCCCACTCAGTTTCGAGCTGTTCCCGCGCCTTTTTGGCGGTGACAGTGCGCAAAACCTGCGCCTTTAGCGTGTCGGAGACCGCCTGGACATAGTTTGTGACTAGCACCACTTGTCTTTGGTCAATAACCTGCACAATCTGCTGGGCCTTCTCCTTGTGGAGGCCGAGTAGAGCAGAAATCTCCTTGATGACGCTCAAAGTGAGCTTCATGTGGTCAACAGAGCCCACCTCAACAAGTTCATAGCACTTGTCAATCAAGCGCTCAAGACGCCGAAGCTGCAAAAGGCGGTATTCGTACTCATTGACCTCATTTTCAGACTCCATGAACGCCATGTAGTCCGCATACGCCTTCTCAGGCGTGATTTCATAGTCTTCCGCGATTTGGATGAAGGACTTGCCCCGTTCGCGGGCCTGAACAATCATTTTCGTCAGCGCGGACGCTTCTACAACCTCTTTTTCGGCCACAAATACTCCCTCACCTGCAATAGTCCTCCCTACATACTACAGGGTAATGAGCGTTGGTCGCGCTAAGTCCACCCATCCACTGCCCGTTAGGAGATGTGCGTAGGGCTCTTCGGGCTGCGCAGGTGGCGGTGCCCACCCAGTATCACCCACAGTTACCGCGTCAATGGCGTATTGTGCTCCGGTGTTGGAAGTGTTTACGCCAAATCGAGCGTATTCAATAGGAGCCGTGCCCCCCGCAGGCAGTGGGCCGCTGTCCTCATCCGGCACTGTCCCCATGAGGTTCGCCCCGTAGAACAGTCGTAGGCGGTGTTCCTGTCCCGCATCGCACAGAATCTGCACTCGCACCCAGCTTCCAGCCGTAAACTGTGCCGTAGACTGCCACACAGCCGTGTAGCCGTCGCGGATAGCGAGTTGTCCCCCTGTGCGGTACTGAAGGTCGCCCACCTGCGAAATGCCTGCACCTGGCCTGCCTTGGTACCACACAATGATGGGGGTGTTGGTGCTAGGTACAGTCACGAAGTAGATGAAGGCTTGAATATGCGCAGCCGCAGGAGGATGTGCCAATGCCCCGCGCGAAAGACCGCTGCTTCCGTCAGTAAGGAAGCCTAGGTTCCCCTCCACCACATACTCATCAGTGAATGTAGGCTCGCCGTCAACACCGTCAAGTGCAGTATTGCTCGTCGTCACAGGAGCACCCGGGGAGCCGCCCTCGAAGTCCTCCGAGAATATGATCGTCATGGTGCTCCTAGTTGTAAGTCTCAGCAATAAGTTTGGCCGCTGCTGTTGCTTCGGGCGAGGATCGAGTAATGTTGTGCTCCCCGCTAATGGGGCCAGTTCCTGTATCGAAGATCAGGTAATGCAGTGCTCCGTTGTCGTATGCCCACTGAGAGGTAGTAAGGAACCATTGTGCCTTGCGGTTAGGGTCTGTGGGGTGTTCGTGTGCATTGATTTCTCCGATGCCCCACGTATACCCTTCAGGAATGGTGCTGACAACACGCCCAAATGCCCCGGAAGGGTGATCCCAGTTATCGCGCCCGTACCCGTGGACGCTGATATGCAGTCCTGGCACGTCTGGCAACCACTGCGCAGCATAGGGTCGAGGGTTCGAGGGGTACCAACTCCAAGTCATCAACGACACGGCCAGCCGTACCCCTGGGGGCAGCACCAACACACCAGCAAGATGTTCCACCGCCGCACAAAACGCCGCAGGGTCAACGTCTTTACTGTTCTGATCCGGCTCATTGCCGATAGACAGGTAGCCCCCTACGCCAGCAGGCCACGCATTGACGTAGTTCTGGACTTGAGTGTCCCAGTCGCCCGCCGCTATCGAGTTGTACGTAGCGGTGGACTCTCCGCCAGGCTTAATAGACAGAAAGATGTCCCAGCCCCGGTCCACCGCTAGCGGCGTAGCAACGGTGTCAGCCCCCGTAGGGCCGTTGCCGCTGAGGCCAGAGTCATAGGTGCGAACTACAGTGATGGGGCCTACGTCTGCATCGTACTGGATGCCGTAGGAGGTACCTCGGCCCGGCAAGGTAAGGCCCAGCGCCGCACCAATCTGCATCCGGTGGCCCGTGTCATCTGCGGGCGTGGACGCTCCCGTGGCGAGGTTACGCCACTGCTGATCTTCCCGCAGCCACGGGTGATCTAGGGCAGTCATGCCAGCTCGGGAATCCAGATATCGCCCGGCAGGGCCTCGGGCGGGGCCGTTGTTCCAGCCACCCACTGCACAGTAATCCCGGTGCGGTTCGTGGGTCGCGTAGGCCACCCATCGTCGTATCTAACCGTGACCGTCACACCAGCAGCGATGGTTTCAAGGTCTGAGCCCGCATCTTGCCCCGGCTCCCCAGGGTCGCCCTTGTCGCCCTTGTCGCCCTTGTCGCCGGGCGCGCCATCCTGGCCGTCTGCACCATCGGCTCCGGGGGGTCCCTGCTCACCCTTCTCGCCAGGAGGTCCCTGCTCACCGTCCGCGCCGGGCGGGCCTTCAGGTCCCTCCGGGCCGACGAGAGAGTCAAGCCAATCCTCGACAGAACCCTCAAAACCCTCATCAACGGCAATCTCATATGCACTGAGGCCATCAATACCGGGTGCGCCATCCTCGCCAGGCGGACCCTCAAGAGAGGCCAGCCACTCCGCAGGGCTGCCCTCGAACCCCTCGGCCACCGCGACCTCGTACGCGCTCAGGCCGTCCTCTCCTGGCGGTCCCTCGGGGCCTTCGGGGCCTTCCGGCCCCTGCCCAGCCTCATCAACAGGCAGCCACACCAGCCCCCCGTCTCCCCATGCCAGGAACTCACCCGGCGCGGGGTCAACTGGAACGGGCAGAACGTTGATCGGAGTACCCGGCCCTGCCGACACAGGGGCGACGGTGTAGAGGTCTAGCGGTGACGCCTCCGTGTGGTCCTTGGTGACCTCAATCTCGAACGGGCTGAAGTGCCCACCGAAAGACACCCGGTAAACCCCCACTGGCAGCCACAGGCCCGGCTGCGCGTCCTGCTTGGCGTTTCCTGCCGTGTCTAGATCACTGGTGATGTGGCCGGAGGGCATTACTGCCGTAGTGATGCGCTCCGAAGACACCAGCATTCCGTACGATCCGGCATCCGGCTCATGCAGCGGAACTCGGTACTGTCCGACTACCCGCTGAAACTCAGGCTTGATATTGGTCGCAGGTACCGCGTCTGGGATTCGATCAGGGTCATCGCTATCCATCCTAGAGCTGACAAGGATGCCAACGACATAACCGTGGTCGAACTGATCGCTTCTAGGCACTGCGCTTCCCTTACTAGTGCTTTTCCTTACTGCTTATGGTACAGCAAACCCCCGTAAGGGGGAGGAGGTGCCTTACGGGGGTTTGCCGGATCAAGCTCATGAAGCTGGCGGTAGCGGCCACTACAGAGCGATCTACTATTCAGTTTACGTGGTTTTTAGTGGTGGGTCAACTCCTCCGAACGGCGCAGCGCGTAGCGAAGACCCCGCCGATACGCCGCATTTTCGATGGAGGTAACCACCCCTCCCAGGTGGAAGTACAGCAGTCCCAGGACCACATACCACCCCACCGGCATCCAGTCACCCGGCTCATAGGGCCAAAACACGTAGAAACTGCTGATCATCATCGTTGCGGCCAGAAACCATGCCCACCTCATCGCAGATACTCCTCCAACTCGTTGTAGACTTCCCGGTACTGCGCCTCAATCCGCTCCTCGGACCACAGGGCACCGGTAATGATGAACAGTGCCGCACCCGCTGCGCCCGCCAGCACCTCAACAATCCTGATATCCACCGCCATGACAGTAGTCAAGGCAATGAACCCTCCGATGAACGTCCAGATGTACGCCCCGGACCTCTTACTGCCAACCATTCAGACCTCCCTTATCGCATTCGGTGTTACAGCATTCCCTCTTGGGTAAGCTGACGAAGTAGTTCCTCTCGTAAGCGCCTGTAGAACTCATCGAGCCATGTAAGGTACTCAACCGTGCCCGGCTTCAGTTCATCAGGCATGTCCTCGTCGCAGATGACCGCCTGACTAGCAGGATTGTACCACTCGTGCCCTGCGGGCTGGTACCGCCAGTCATCGGGCGCATACCCCAGCAGCTCATCCGTAAAGGTAATGCGCGCTCCGTGCTTCTTGGGTAGCGTCATGACTCCACCGTGGCCATGAACTCGCAGCGGTAGGTCTCGTGAGTCTCATCAAGCCTGTTCGGTTCCCCGTACGAGCCATAATAGTCAAGATCAACGTCCCGCTCAGCACTTCGAAGCTTCAGTTCCACCAGCTCAGGACGCACCCCGAGGAATGCCGCTGCCTTGGTCCGTGCCCGCTGCGCAGCATCCTCAAGAGTGTCCTCTGTGCTGATCGTCAGCTTCACGAACGGTGGATTAGCCGTAGACCAAGCCATTACCACTCCACCTCCCCAACATAGACTGCCTTCAGTGCCTCGTACACGCGAGAGGCAGCGTCCGTTCCCTCGCTACCTATGCTACTGACATGCAGAGCTTCCAGTATCTCTAGGACGGCATAGAAATGGCCCTTACTATCTGCACCCATCTGGACAATAATCGCCTTCAACAGATCAAGATCATAGTCCATCAGTTCTCCTCCTTTTCGTAAGCATCCAGCAGTCTCAGTACCTGAGTACGGTACTCGCTAGTACGAACGTCCTCGTCTCCGTAGTAGGTATACCCAGAGCCTCTACGCCTGGTCGTAGGTAGCGCCGTGATCTGGCTGCGCAGTTCGTTAAGCACCTTCTGCCGCTCAACTACCCGAGCCTCCTGCACAAGGTCCGCGCCGATGTTGGAGTAGATCGGCGGGTTGTAGTTGCTTCTAGCGATCCTCAAAACGCACTCCTCCCGTGATGTCAATCTCGTCAAAGGGCGTATCGTCGTACGTAGGAACCATACCCGCCAGTTCCAGCGCCTCAAACACGCTCTCAGTGTGCTGTCGGCGTTGTCCTGTCCCATCGACATGGCCCAGCACATCAAACACCGCCTGAGCCTCGTCCTTGGTCATGGTCAGCGTGTAGTACACCTCTGTACGATGCCCTATCTGCGCCTCAGCCATCAGCTCTCCTCCCTCTAGGTGCGAACTCCTCCTGCCCGCACGACTATCCTCATACTACACCTACGCATCAAGATTCTGCAAGTCGTAGCAGGAAAAATTTTACGGGTAAGCATCAAGGTTTTTGGGTTGGTCGTCCATGTACTCAGGATACGGCTACCTGTCCAAGATTTCCAAAACGGTCTCTATGTACTCACGACGATGACCCCCACCTACCGGCGAGCAGCTAATGCGATTGATTTTCATTCTCACCTACCCACCTGCCGGCAAAAAGCTCATCCCGCCAACGATTCACACCTACAACCATTGACCCGTTCAACGGTAGCCCGGTACCATCGTCCGTCATTCCTCCCCGTCCCACCTACCCGCAACCAGCCCGCCTCACCCACACCACCGTCCAAGCCGACCAACCAGCCCAAGCAGCCCACCACCCAAACCGCTTTACCATTCCTTTACCATCGCCCATTCTCCAAGCTTATCCACAACTTTATCCACATATCCACAACATATGCGTATCTATATGTACTGTGGATAACTTTCGGCAGTCTCGGTTACGGATACGCATCAAAGGGCTCATTTTTGTACGCTTAAACTAGTCTTCGCGCCAAACGAAGATACATATAAGAGGGTTTAGTGGTGCCCTAACGAGGGGGGGGTGTCCCAAAACAGGGTTTATTGATATGGATAAGCGTAAAGATATGGATAAGCATCAAACGGATGTTTAAGTGTATGTATAAACACTATATATATATAGACTACTCTCTCTAGGGTGGGGTTACCTACGCCTATACGTATCTTCAACACCTCCCGACGATACACCTACGCAGACACTTATGCGCGTATCCGTAACCGCTACCCTGGAAACTTATCCACAACCAACACACCTACGCATACCCCTGTACGCTTATCCATATCAGGATCTACACCTGTCGACAACTTGACCATCTCTTTACTTTACTCTTCAACTGTTTCTTGGCCGGCGGCTGTCAGCTTCCGTTATGCAATCGTTACCTAGAATCACGCTTCTAGGCTATACATACGGCTACGCATCAACTAGACTTAAGACATACCAACCAGCCAAGGGGAGGACATCATGAGCAGGACACAGGTCAAGGGAATCTGGATGACGGACCTGAAGACAGGCAACAAGGTTGTTGTTCAGTGGTACAGCGTTGACGCTGGCACTGCAGACAGTGTGCCTAGCCCTCAGTGGTTCACGGGACAGGCTAGGCAGTACGGGGGACGGGTGCGGCTGACCACTAAGGCAGATACCACCACCCCGTGGGATGGTGCACGGACCGTCACGTACGTGTTTCACCGTGAGGTTGCCTAGGTTGCTTTGATTGCTCACTGCCACGGCGGTGGGTAGTCATGGTCACCTAGCAACACACAACGAGAGGATGAGAGACGATGAGCACCACACGCGAGATTCTGGGAATCATGCGCAGTGCTAGCGGCCCTAACGTTAACGGGGTGAGACTGTCACGCGCGTATGGGCGACGCCGCTACTTTCTTAGTGTGGGCGACAATCAGACGTACGTCGGACACGTTGCTATGTACGATGCGACTAAGCGTGAGCTTTGGACACGTCCTGCCGATGAGCCACACCGTGACGTGGACATGATTAACGCGGTGCGGCCGGCCCTAGTCGCACTGCAAGCAGTGCAGAGGATGCACGGCACGCCGCGCACCGACCTAGGAACGTCGGCACCCGAGAGGCTTCCCTACGTGATCGCCTAGTCCGCTTTGATCATTACCCGCTGGCGCGGGTAGTGGTCATGGTTGACTAGCACCGATGAGAGGATGAGAGACGATGGCACACATCGGCGGCATGGAAGCGCGATACGTAGGGCAGATCATGGGCGGTGCTAACTACGCACCCGCCTATCCGGGTGAGAACGTGGAGTTTTTCACTGACCTAGATCACGCGACGATGTTCCTGGACGAACTACCGCTTAACGATGACGCGCAACTAATCTTGTGGCGCACGGACCAATACGAAAGCGAGGCGGAAGCAATCGGCCGGACACTCTCCGATGCGGCGGAAGCGGACTACCGCCTCACGGTAGGGCCGCGCGGCGGAATCAAGCGGGAGCGCCTGCACTAGGTCGCTTTAGTCGCCTATCGCTACGGCGGTAGGTGGCTATGGTCACCTAGCAACACACACACTGAGAGGATGAGAGACGATGGCACGTAAGTATGAGACAACGACATGGGCCGATGGCTTTGGGCGGTGGCACGCGGTAGTCTCCAACGTCAGCAACGCGACTGGCACTGAGCGAGGCTACTATGACGCCGCACGGCGCGCTATCCGCGCTGAGCTTCTGGCACGCGGCGACATTAAGCCGGGACGAAACTACCGAGTCCGCATTGCGCGTGATTACTCAGTCGGTGGTCCCGGTAAGGGGGTCGGCTTCTCGGAAGTCTGAGGACGGTTCGCCTGCCCCTAGTGGGCATTAGCGTAGGTGCGATCCCTACGGCAGGCGCAGGGCGTGAGATACACGCCGGTACGGGAGGATGAAAGACGATGGAACCTCAGCGAGCTAGCGTACGGCGCGTCATGTGTCCTTGTGGTCAGCTGAAAATCGTACGCGACGTTGACCCTGCCTACGCTCTAACGTGGGCAGGCTGGGAGCACATAGCGCTAGCGTGGCGGTGTGTGCAGTGCTCATGGGAGACACGTCGTAACACAATCGTTACCGAGGGACGGTAGCGCGAACCCTACAAGGCATGTACGCTTAAACATATCAGCAGGACACATCGGGAGGATGAGAGAAGATGACTAGCAACGAGTGGCGCGATGAGGTTTACGGGTACGCGCTTAGCCTGCGTGAGACGCTTGCCGAGGTTTGGGACGCGATTGACGCGGGGGAGGATTATGAGGGGGAGGACGCTTCCGAGTACCTAGCCGAAATGCCACTAGAGATTGTGTGGGAGCACGGGGAGCCGTTCTCAGTGCTGCTCACCTTTGGGGGACCGACTGCCGAGATTACGGGAGGGGGACGATCCGGCGGCTACGTGCTCACCGTGAGTTGGGGCGAAACTGTCGAGCTGAGGGGAGACGCTATCACCCGCACGGGGGAGCACTTTCGGGAGCTTGTCGAGACTGACTAGTGAGCTTGTCTGGTGCATCGGATGAGGTCGGGCCGGTGCATCGGGCTGGAACACTAGCCAAACCGAGAGAGAGGCAAGGCAATGGACCCTAACGAGACACTGCGACAGATTCGCGACGGTATCGAGGTGGCGCGCATTGCCGCCGATGAGGACAGTAACGATGCGGAGATTCAGGCATGGCAAGAGGTCGGGGAGCTGTTTGACGCACTCGACGCCTGGCTTTCCGGGGGTGGCTTTCACCCTGGCGACTGGTGGGGGACGGCCGAGTGAGTGTGACGTTTACAGGCGATGAGGTGGCCACGGCCTTCCGTGCCTACCTGACTGCCGCGCTCTGGACTGGTCTCTATGAGCCGGCGGAATCCTGGGAAGAGGCGCAACCTGAGCCGCTGGACGCATACGCGCCAGACCTTGACGACGTGCCTACCGAGATTGCTGATGAGCTTCGAGGTGAGTGGGAAGACTTTCTCGCCGGCAACGTCTCAGACGTTGAGGAGTTTATGGGCCATGGCTTTGACCTGAGTCAGGTTGCTCACGACTTTCACCTGACACGCAATGGTCACGGCGCGGGATTCTGGGATCGTGGCGCGGGAGACGTGGGGGAGCGGCTCACCGAGGCCGCGAAAGTGTACGGAACCGCCGAGCTGATGGGCCATCCCGATGGCGACGGCGGCGTGAGTATTTACGTGAGCAACTGAGGGAGGATACGGGACGATGCGACGAAGGATGGTAGCGCTGGCCGCCACTGCGCTAGTGGTCTTGGCAGGATGCAGCGGGACGGTAGACAGACACGATGAGGACGTGCAAAGAGAATACGTGCAGATTGCTAGGGAGGATCAACCAGAGCTAGAGCCGCTGCCGGACCAAATGATCGTGGACTACGGGCTAGCGATCTGTGAAGCCTTTGATGACGGTGCTACCGTGCGGGAGCTGGCACTAGTAACCGGCTTCGTAGTACAGGACAAAGAGATAGCGGGCATTCTGGGACGGCTGAGTGCAACAGCCACGATGGAACTATGCCCAGAGCACAGGGAGGTAATCGGCGCATGAGGCTACGTCTGAGTGACCTTGAGCAGACCGTGACGTTAGGGGAGGTTTGGGACAAACTAGACACCGGGGCACTGATCCAACTAGTCCGCGCCGGGATTGAGCATTGGACCGACGATGAGGGCTTACATGTGACGCCCTTTGAGGAAGATTTACGGGACGATTTGCAGCACTGGTGGGACACTGAGGTTATCTGGAAGCTGGTGGACTGAGTACGTATGTCTCTGCTACTGTCCGGGGGAACGGTAGCAGGGGCAGGCGGGCGACAGACGCACGCTGGACAATGAGGGAGGAATCATGGCTAAGTACGTGACTCGCAAGGCAGGCGCACAGGGACGAGCACAGACGCTCGCCTATCGGCAGGCTAGGGCACGTAAGCAGGGCGCACTGCGCACCACGCGCGCCGGGAGGGCACGATGACCTACGTAAAGGGGATCGGGGACGGTACGCGCGACGGGCTGTTAGAGATTGCGGACACGCGCTGGGACGGTAATGGCACCCTGTTTGTCACAGTGCGGGAGATGATTGGACAGCGGGAGAACTTTCCGGTTCGCCGGGGACGTACCTTAGCACGTAGTGCTATCCACCACCCTGACAAGACTCGGAGCTCGCGCGTAGTACGGCAGTGGTGGGACGGTTCACAGACGCGGGTAACGTACGCCGTTAGTCGAAATGAGGGACGATGAGCAGAGCACGCTACGCGGGCACTTGGCTAGGCAGGCTGGGATTTGAGCGCACAGAGGTCAACGGAGACGCTTACGTGCAAGTCTGGCGCGCGAACGGGCCTAGTCTGGGACTGTGGCGCATTGATCGGTTTGGCGGTGTCCTCAACGCTAAGGGCATCCGCCTGTGGGAGCAGTTTGTGAAAGGGGAGGGCGATGAATGACGATTGGGCCATCGAACTGGCACGGATTCTGGACTGGTGGAAAGGTAAGAACGTGCAGGATGCTAAATTCGAAGCATTGCTCGACTTTGCCCGGCTGGTTGAGATTTGGGAGGTCGCGGAATGAGACTGCACACTGACGTACTGACGCGGTTCGATCTTATTGCTATGGCCGCAGACGGGCCGATTGCCTTTGAACAGCTCACAGAGCACGGTAGCCGCTCTCACGCACGCGCGTTTGAGGTCAAGCTGACCGGGAGCGGGACGCACACTAACAGCGGATCGTATGGCGCACGCACGGACGTACAGGCCGCCACGTGGGACGAGTGGGGCATCTTCCTCGGTCGCCTATACGATCTGGACCCTCAGATGCTTGCCGGGACGCCTAAGCGGCCCATCTACGCGGGCCTGAATGACTTTCACTACCAAACCGGGGAGCGTTTCGACCCTGTGCGGGGTATTACGTGGGAGCAACAGCACAAGAGCCGCCACGCATGGCGCACGGATTGGGACAGTGGAGGATGGTCCCGCGAGTGTAAGTGTGGCGCGACTATGTACCCACCACTGAGAGGATGAAGAGATGCGTGAAGTACGGTACTCACAAGCGGGGTTGCAAGCGCTGACGCACGGGCAATATGTCGTGCTCACGCCGCAGAACGTGCAGAGCATGGTTCCTCGCGGCGGGGAGCAGGCTTACAAAGTGATCGACGTAAAGGACATACCACGATGATCGACGCGCGCACGGTAGCCACGAAGAAAATCCGAGAGGGGGACTACCTTGTCGGCCTCACTAGCAAGGGTGAGCAGGCGGTCAAGGTCACAAAGGTAACGGCCCGTCGTGTTGTGATGGAGAACGGGAGCACTTTCACACGGGATGGCCACGTTAGGAAGGTGCTGGCATGAGCGCAGAAACCGTTGTAGCAGGGCACGGGGAGGGTTCCTACGAGACGATCAGAGATGCGTTAGCAGTCACAGCGGCAACGGTTCGTGCCCACGCCAACAAGCTAGATGCGGTGGAGCACTTGGGCATGTATGCTGCCGAGTGGGAGACCCTAGCGGACAAGCTAGAGGAAGCCTCTCTCCGCCCGTGGCTGGACAGCGGCATCCTGTTCGAGGGACCGGATGAGCAGAAATGGGGAGCACGCTGGAAGTGATCGCATGGCTGCTGTGGGTAGCGGTTATGGTGGCCGGGTTTAGGTTCTTAGGAATGCGGAGGTAGTAATGGGCTGGACGTTCGCGCTAGGCATGTGGACACTAGCAATCGTTGTAGGACTGCTGATAAAGGAGCTGAGCCGTGAGCGATGACTACACACCGAACACTATGCAGGTGCTAGAGGCGTACTGCGTACAGCAGGGGAGCGCCTATCACTTTGTGGTCGGGGAGGACGGCACCATGTCTGGTACAGGCGCAGAGTTCTTGCGCTGGCTGGATAACCTCAAGGCTGACGCTTGGGACGAGGGATACGAAAGTGCAGTAGACAATGATGTTTACGGGACTGTGTTGGATAATCCTTACCGGAAGGAGCCGCCCCTGTGATGCTGAACATGCCTAACCTGCCCGAGGATGCAGACACACCTTGTATGAACGCTGAGGTAGCCGGACGACGGCTAGAGAATGGTCGAGTGGTTGATCTGTGGTTCGGTGAGTCAGGATCGATGCGCCACGTCAAGGAAGCCGTGCAGGAGGCCGCTCACCTGTGCCTGACGCAGTGCCAGCTGACGCAGCCTGACGCTTTCGCTGCCTGCCACGCTTTCTTTCACCGGGAGCGCCCAGCGTGGGGCGTATGGGCCGGGGAGTCCAACGAGTTTGATCTAGTGGCGATGCTTGACGACGAAGCCACCGACTAGTACGCTTAGACGTACCAACGAGAGGGAGGATTACAGTGGCTGACAAGGAAGCACTTGTAGAAGAGATTTACCGCCTGACGCAGGATGCAAAGTTCCTGACGCAGCGGGCCGACGAGCTGAAGGCTGAGTTGCGCTCGCAGGTCAAGGAGGGGGACGTGACCGCTGTGGGGAACTTGACACTCAAGGTGACCCCTAACAAGAGGTTCAACCCTAAGAAGGCCGCGCTGGTCCTGTCCAAGGAGGAGTTGGAGCAGGTCAGTGAGCAGGTAGTGAGCGGGACCAAGTTCAAGGCGCTGTACCCGGACCTAGTAGATGATGTTTCGGATCACTACGCGCCGCGTATCACGATTACACAGGAGGACGGCTAACCAATGAGCACCGACAACGCCCGCGCCGAAGCCGAGCGCCACTATCCCGCACTCAACGCCGACGACGAGGCGCTGACCTACCCCCGTTCCGCCGTTCGTGAGCACGCCCGAGGCGGCTTCGTGAAGGGCTACGAAGCGGGGTGGGCCGCCGCCCTGGCCGCTGGCCGCGCCGAGACGACCACCGAGGACGCGCGGAGGGTAGTCCTCGACGCCTTCTACGACCGCGACGGCAAGGCCATCCTCGACGTGTACGCCGCTGGCCGCGCCGAGACGACCACCGAGGATCGAGAGTACCCGTCATGCTACCCGTCCCTCGGGGAGATGTGCGGCAACTGCCACCGCTGCACCGAGACGACCACCGAGCACGAGCACGACTGGAAGCGGCAGCGGAACGTCACATCCAGGGGCTACGAGTTGCCGCCCATCGAAGTGTGCCAGACCGAGGGGTGCGACGCGGCCCGTCCCGCCGAGACGACCACCGCGACTCTCGTGGCACGTCGTGGCGGCAAGACCCAGGCGCTCATCGAATCGCTGCTGGCCCAGGCCGAGGATCGTGGTCTGACCGTCGAGGTGGTCTACCCCGAGACGACCACCGCCACCACCGAGGACGCAGCACAGGTCATCGAGTCCACGCGCCATTACAACGGTAGTAAGTCGTTCATTGTTCCTGCCGATGCTGCCCGAGCACTCATGGATGCTGGCCTGCTTGCCACGGCCCGCACCGTCAACGTTCACCCGACCTACACCGTCGAGTATCAGCAGAAGATCGCTGACGAACTCGGCGTCGAGCGCGAGGCAGTCCTGCGAGCGCTTGGGCTGGCCGCCCCGCTGCTCGAAGGTGGTGACGACCAGTGACAACTGTCCCACAGAAGTGCGGCGGCTGCCGTAAGACAGTGTTCAGTCGTAATGAGCACTGCGAGGGTAAGAACTGTTCGTGGTGGCGATGCATTCTCTGCAATAGCGTCAACGAGCTAGGTACTGACAAGTATTTTCGAGACTGAGGAGGAAGCATGGAACCGTACTGCGCAGCGGTCATGTACTACGGATCGCGTAACCCTGACAGCCCGAACTTCGGGCCAGACGAGTATTGCGAAGAGGATGCAGTACCGGGAGAGGAATACTGCGAGCACCACCTGTATGCGGTGTGGTCATGAGCAGGCATCGGGTGGTTGTTGTCTCTAACATTGGACGCCATTACGAAGGCGAGTGGCAGGATGATGTTGCTCCTGCAGTTACTGCGCGGGCATCTCATAGTGCCCTCAGCAAGAGCGCTTCATCGCTTGCTCTGACCCTTAGTGATGGGAAGTGGGCGTACTTTAACAAGGAACACATCGCTGCAATCTTTATTGAAGGGGAGGACTAATGCGCCGGGTGCTTGCGCTGCTAGACAAGTGGTACACCGATGGAACACTTGACTTTCTGGACTACGAGCGGGCTGTCAAGGCTGCCGAGAAGGATCGAGATGAGGCCCTAGGACTGCGAGAGGAGGAAGAGGACTACGTATGACGGTTGAAGGGTGGCAGTGGCGGCAGTTCCAGGCAGAGGACATCGACACACTGGTCAATGCCGGGGGAGTCGGCCTGATTTCCCACTGCCTCGGGGCAGGAAAGACCCCGGTAGCGCTGGAAGTGCTACGCAGGCTAGGGGCACAGAGGATTGCCGTCACCGCACCCATCAACACGTTCTATGGTTGGGAACGTCACGCGAGGATGTTCCTGCCCGACCTCCCTGTGAGGTACATCGACAGCAAGCGCGCCGAGGACAGCCTTGCAGCACTGAAGGCCGGGGAGCCCGGCATCTACATGGTGGGCTGGGAGTGGGGGCGCGGCTCTGTCCGATATGCGAAGAACCCTGACGGCACTACGATCACGGACCGTCGCGGCAACAAGGTAGTTGACCGGGTGATCCGAGAACAGCTTGATTGGTCCAAGTACCCGCTTGACGCAAGTGTGTTCGATGAGATTCACAGGGGCGGTAACAGGCGGTCAATCCAGGCTAAGATCATGCACTCTGCAAAGAAGGTACCGATCAAGCTGGGCCTGTCCGCTACCCCGGCAGGCAACAAGATCGAGAACATCTGGTCAGTGCTGCACTTCCTGTGGCCGCAGCGGTACAAGTATTTCGGACCGTTCACTGAGACGTTCCTACGCACCCAACCGAACCCCTACGCGACATATCAGGTAGCGGGGCGCAAGGTACATGTGCAGGAGGTCATCGGGGAGAAGGCACCGGGCATCGTCGCCCGGTCTATCCCCACGTATGTCAAGCGCACAGAGGAAGAGGTGCACAGTGAGCTGCCCGAGGTAGTGGTCCACGATGTGCCCATAGACCTGCTGCCCGCACAGAGGCGGGTGTATCGGCAGTTCGAGGAGGACGCACTAGCGTGGCTTGAGGACAATCCTGTCGCCGCTGCCTTGCCGATCACAAAGCGGATCAGGCTCCGACAAGTCGGACTCGCTGTGCCCTCCGTGAATGATGAGGAAGAGGTCAGCTTCAAGGAGGATGCCAAGTCATCGAAACTGGATGCACTGGTAGAGATTATGGATGACCTGCCCGAGTCCAAGGCCCTTATTTGGACTCACAGCAAGCGCATCATCCCCACTGTGCTGCACCGGCTGCGGAAGGCTGGATACACCGCTGCGGCAGTCCACGGGGGGCAGAGCAGGGATGCCCGTGAGGCAGCGCTAGCGGCTTTCCGCAGCGGAGAGGCTGACGTGCTGGTAGCAACTATCACTGCCATGTCAGAGGGTGTTGACGGCTTGCAGCATGTGTGCAGCACGGAGATTTGGCTGTCTAAGGATGAGTCTGTGACGGCTAACCGGCAGGCTGAGGGTCGGCTGCGTAGGCCGGGGCAGAAGCACGTCATCAACCGCTTCATCATGTATGCCAAGGACACGCTAGAGACAGGTCAGTTGGGCAAGCTCAAGATTACTCAGGACGGCCTTGTAGGGGCCGACTTCATGTAGTAGGCTTACCCGTAACATAGGAGGAGAGGGAGGACAAGATGAAGAAGTGGCACATCACAGTGAGCGGTACGTTCACTGAGGTATACGAGGTCGAGGCTGAGACTGCTGAGCAGGCGAAGCAGAAGTTTCATGTGGGTGCTGGCGACTTGGATAGAGTTGCAAGCACCGAAGAAGAGTGGATTGAGGAGGTGCTAGCTGTATGACCGCCGAGTGGGATGACCTCGCCAGGCTCGCCCAAGCAGCCACGCCCGGCCCCTGGGACTACGACGACTCGACCATCTATGCGGGCGATTGGGAGTCCGCGATCGCGTCCTACGACTTCGCAGGGAACCCCGCCGACGCCGAGTTTATTGCTGCGGCGAACCCCGCCACCATCCTCCGCCTCATCGCTGACTTGCGTGAGTGGCATCGAGTGGCGGCGTCGAACGAAGCGGCACGCAACGAAGCCCGCATCGAACGCGACCGCCTCCGTGCCGCTCTCTCGGCGGCCCCCACCGACACCATCAAGGAGACAGACCGATGAGCACACACCACGTCAGCGTCGAGATTCTCGCGACGCTCGATCACGGCCCTGACGAACTCCGGGGCACAACCGGCTACTTCCGCCCCGAGAAGGCTCGCTGGACGATCAGCCGAGGCTCGAAATGGGCGCGCACCGAGGATGAACGTTCACGCCAGTGGGACCGAACCGACGAGTACGTCGAAGTGTTCGGACCCAAGACGCGCGCGCCGCAGGGCGGCCAGTCTGGCGTCGGCTTCGGCTCGTCATGGTCGCCCGTGCCGGACTGGCTCACCGCGCAGCGTCCGGCGGCACTTGATGAGGCTGCCCGCTTCCTGACGGGTGTGTCCCGGTGACCCCCGCCGACCGCCCGTCCGTCACCGACGCCCGCGCCGAGGCTGAGCAGCGCTACGGGACTCCCCGAGAGTCGGACCTTCTGCCTTCTGACTACGTGACCATCGGCCAGATCGAGGGCTACGTCGAAGGGCGCCTGGCCGCTGGCCGCGCCGAGACGACCACCGCGACCACCGAGGACGCGGTCGAGCGCGTGTTCCAGACGACCCACCCCGCACCGAACACGGTCATGGGTTGGATTCGGGCGGGGTACGAGGCTGGCCTGCTCGCCACGGCCCGCACCCGCCCCACCCGCGAGGCCATCGAGGAGGCCATCGAGGCGGGCAAGGTGGCGCACGACGACGCTGTGGCAGCCGGTGGAGCCGTTGGCCCGCAGAACGACTACATCGCTGAGGAAGTCGACGCGCTCCTCAACCACGACCAGCCCACCGAGGCCGAGGCAGGAGCACGGGCACTCGTGCACGCAGCCGGCG
>Ga0209487_1000181_pt1 | contig 59060 bp, 59 predicted proteins | sample Poulit2012_FD_187524 | JGI IMG/M metagenome (GOLD analysis project Ga0209487, IMG submission 187524) | Agricultural soil microbial communities from Georgia to study Nitrogen management - Poultry litter 2012 (SPAdes) (version 2) | ecosystem: Environmental > Terrestrial > Soil > Agricultural land... | reverse complement strand
CGTGCTCGCCAAGCCCCCCGTGCGCAAGCTCGCCAAGGACCTCGGCGTGGACCTCTCGGTCGTCGCCGCCACCGGGCCGGGCGGGATCGTCACCCGCGAGGACGTGCTGGCCCACTCCCAGCGCTCCCAGGCGCAGCCGCTGGCCACCTACCCCGGTGACGACCAGCCGTGGCTGGCCGACGGCGTCGTCTCCGCGGGCGGCCGGCAGACCCGCGTCCCGGTGCGCTCGGTGCGCCGCCGGACCGCCGAGGCGATGGTCAACTCCGCCTTCACCGCGCCGCACGTCACCGTGTTCCACACCGTCGACGTCACGCGGTCGATGAAGCTCGTCGCGCGGCTCAAGGAGGACCGGGCCTTCGCCGACGTCCGCGTCACCCCGCTGCTGCTCGCCGCCAAGGCGCTGGTCCTCGCGGTGCGGCGCCACCCGCAGATCAACGCCTCCTGGGACGACGAGGCCCAGGAGATCGTCTACAAGCACTACATCAACCTCGGCATCGCCGCGGCCACCCCGCGCGGCCTCGTGGTGCCCAACGTCAAGGACGCCCACCGGCTCAACCTGCACGAGCTGGCGACGGCGATCGCCGAGCTCACCGCCACCGCGCGGGCCGGCAGGACCTCGCCCCAGGACATGTCCGACGGCACGGTGACGATCACCAACGTCGGGGTCTTCGGCATCGACACGGGTACCCCGATCCTCAACCCGGGGGAGTCGGCGATCCTCGCCTTCGGGGCGATCCGGCAGCAGCCCTGGGTGCACAAGGGCAAGGTCAAGCCGCGCTGGGTCACCCAGCTGGCCCTGTCCTTCGACCACCGGCTGGTGGACGGCGAGCTGGGTGCGCGGGTGCTGGCGGACGTCGCCAAGGTCCTGGAGAGCCCGGACATGGGCCTGGTCTGGAGCTGACGCTCAGACGGGCAGCAGCTCGGCGGACACCCGCGGCGTCCAGCCGAGGAGCACGATGGTCGCGTCGTCCTGCAGCGCACCGCGCTGGTGGTCGATGACGTCGCGGATGACGAGCCGCAGCGTCTCGGGCGCCGGGAGCTGGTCGGCGCGGTGCCGGTGGAGGAGGGAGACCAGTCGGTCCAGGCCGAAGAACTCCCCGCGGTGGTCGCGCGCCTCGGTGATCCCGTCGGTGTACAGGACGACCTGGTCGCCCGGCTCGAGCTGGATCTCGCCGATGGTGGCCTGCCGGCCGCCGAGTCCGAACAGCGGCCGGCCGGAGTGGGGCAGGGAGTCCAGCACTCGCCCGTCGCGCAGCAGCAGCCGGAACGGGTGGCCGGCGTTGAGGTACTGGAGCACGCCGGTGGTGGTGTCCAGGCGCAGCAGCACCCCGGTGGCGAAGCCCGTCCCGTCGGTGTGCTCGGCCAGCACGCGGTCGACGGCGCCGGCGCAGGAGACCAGGCCCTCCCCGCGGCGCCGGTGGTTGCGGTACGTCGCCAGGGCGACCGAGGTGAGCAGACCGGAGCTGAGGTCGTGGCCGGTGCCGTCGAAGATGGCGACGTCGGCGGTCGAGCCCTCCACCGCGTAGTCGAAGGCGTCACCCGCCACCTTCTCGCTGGGCTCCAGGAGACCGGCGACGACGACGTCGTGGGCGGCGAAGGTCAGCGGCGGCAGGAGGTTCCACAGCAGCTCGGCCTCGACGGTGCGGGACGTCGCCCCTCGGTTGCGGCTGATGCTGTCCCCGTAGGGGGTGACGGCGGCGACGAGGTGTCCCACGAGCATCGAGACCCACCGCACCGTCTGGCGCTGCTCGGCGGGGTGGTCGCTGCCCGCCAGCGGGACGATGCGCAGGACGCCCAGCCGCTCCACGCCGTCCAGCAGCGGCACCCAGGTCGCGGCGTCGGCGTGGACCTGTTCGATGGTGCGGAACGCCGCTCCCTCCGGGCCGTCGACGGGGAGCGGCTCCGCCGAGCCCCGACCAAGCGGGACGAGCCGGCGCTGGTCGAAGGTGACGAGGTAGAGCGTGAGGTCCCAGCCCAGCTCACGGCCCGCGCGGGCGACGACCTCGGGGAGCTCGTCGGAGGTGGTGTGGTGGACGCCGTCGAGCAGCGCGCCGAGGCACGCGAGCGCCGCATCCGGGTGTTCCCCCACGGTGTCCACGCGTCCGAACCTACGCCGAACGCCACCCCGCGAGGCGGTCCGGGTGCCCCGGATCTGGGGCGGACGCCGCCTCAGCCGAGGGTGGTGGGCAGCTCCCCCGGTTCCTCGCCCAGGACGTGCTTGGCGAGGAACGCCTCGATCACCTCGTACCAGACCCGCGCGTTCTGCGGGGTGAGGATCCAGTGGTTCTCGTCCGGGAAGTAGAGGAAGCGGTGCGGGCTGTTGCCGTCCTCGTCCGCCGGCAGCCCGGACCTCGACAGCAGCTCGTACCACAGCCGCAGGCCCTCGCCGATCGGCACCCGGTAGTCCTTGTCGCCGTGGATGACGAGCATCGGGGTGCGGATCTGCTCCACGTGCAGGTGCGGGGAGTTGGCCAGCGCCATCTCCGGGGACATCTCCCGGCCCCAGTACCAGGCGGCGTCCGTCGTCGGGCCGAAGGCGTCCAGCGCCCACAGGCTCGCGTGGGTGACGACGGCGCGGAAGCGGTCGGTGTGCCCGGCCACCCAGTTGGCCATGTAACCGCCGAAGGACCCGCCCATCGCCGCGGTGCGCTCGGCGTCGATGTCGGCACGCTGCTCGACGGCGTCGGTGATCGCCATGAGGTCGGTGAAGGGGGCCGCGCCCCATGCGCCCCAGCCGCGCTGGACGAAGTCCTGCCCGTAGCCGGTGGACAGAGCCGGGTCCGGCAGCAGGACGGCGTAGCCGCGGGCGACCATGATCCACGGGTTCCACCGCCACGACCACGAGTTCCAGGAGCCCAGCGGCCCGCCGTGGATCCACAGCAGCAGCGGTGCCGGGGAGTCGGCGCCCGCGCCGTGCGGCAGGGCGAGCCAGGCGCGCACACGCGCGCCGTCCTCGGCGGTGGTCTCCACCTCGGTGAGCGTCCCGGGCAGCGCCGGCCGCTCTGCCGGGCCGCGCAGCACGGTCACCTCGGCGGTCCCCTCCTCCGCCACGGGGGCGAGGTCGATCCGCACGACCTCGGCGGGGTACTCGTAGGAGGCGCGCAGCGCGTAGGCGGCGCTGCCGTCCGGGGCGACGACGACGTCGCTGAGCGCGCCCTCGTCGGTCAGCCGGGTGACCTCGCCGGTGTCGAGGGCGACGTGGAAGAGACGTGAGCGGCCGTCGTCGTCGGCGACGACGAGCAGGCCGGTCCCGTCCGGCAGCCAGCGCAGGGCGCCGGGCCAGCGGTCCCACTCGCGGGTGAGGGCGCGGGACTCCCCGCCGGCGGCGGGCACGACCTCGACCCACATGCGCGGGGCCTGCTCCGCGGTGCTGCGCGACTCCCGGACGTAGGCCACCAGCGTGCCGTCGGGGCTGATGCGGGGGCCGCCGACCTCGGCGTCCGGGCTGTCGACGAGCACGGTCTGGGCGCCGTCGGCGAGGTCGATGCGGCGCAGCTGGGTGCGCACCGAGCCGCGGGCCTCGGGCACGTTCCAGGTGGCGACGGCGAAGCTCCCGTCGGGCGCGAGGTCGGTGCTCGCCTCGGTGAGCGCGCCGCCTGCCCGCGGGGTGAGGTCGCGCAGGGCGTGGCTGCCCCGGGGCGCCGTCGCGTCGTCGTCCTTCCCGACGGCGTCACCTCCGGTCGCGGGAGCGCTCGCGTCGGCGGCCTCGGCAGCGCCGTCGCCGGCCGGCTCGGCGGCGTAGAGGCGGGGCAGGTCGGGGCCGAGGTCGTGGTCCCAGTACCGGACGGGGTAGCCGGAGTGGAGGATGCCGCTCACCTTGCGCTCGGTGCGGGCCTTGCGCAGGCGGTGGTCCTCGTCGACGTCGCCGGCCGAGGGCAGCGTGGAGGCCACGACGGCGACGACGGCGGCCCGGGTGGCGGCGCTGACCCCGGCGATCCCGCCGGGGTGCGCGGCGAGGAGGCTGGCCTCCCCGCCCGTAGCCGGCAGGGACCAGACGGCGGGCGTGGCGTCGTCGTCGGTGCCGCGCTTGGCGACGAAGAGGAGGTCGCCGTCGGAGGTGAAGGTGGGCTGCGACTCGCCCGTCGGCCCGTGGGTGAGGCGGCGGGCGGGCCGCTCCCCGGCGGGGTCGACCTCCCACAGCGACGTCAGGTACTTCGTGCGGTCCTCGTTCAGGGCACTGACGCCGGTGACGAGTCGCTGCCCGTCGGGGGAGAGTGTCAGGCCGCCGAGGCGGGGCAGGGCGATGTAGTCGTCGAGGGCGTGGAAGGGAGTGTCGCTCACGTGCCCTGTCCTATCACGGGCGGGTCCCCGGACGCCGTGGGCGTGCGGTGGGTGCGCGGGGGCTCAGGAGGCGTCACTGCCACAGCGAGACGAGCACCTTGCCCGAGGCCTGGGAGTCCCGGGCGACGGCGAAGGCCTCCAGGGCCTGGTCGGCGGGCAGCTCGTGGGTGACGACCTGCTCGATGGCCGGGTCCGCGTCGAGCAGCATGACGGCGCGGTCGATCTCGTCGTTGAAGCGGAAGGAGCCGTGGATGGTCAGCTCCTTGGAGATGGCGGGCGCGAGGTTGATGCCCCGCGGCTCGTTCGGGACCATGCCGAGCTGGACGTGGACCCCGGCGCGGCGGGCGGCGACGAAGGCGGCGTTGATCGAGGCCGGGACGCCCGAACACTCCAGGACGACGTCGAAGGCCTCCGCCGGCAGGTCCTCGCGTCTCACGTCGACGGCGCGATGGACACCGAGCCGGCGGGCACGGTCCAGTGGCCCGGGCAGGACGTCGGTCGCCGTCACCTCCGCGGCCCCCGAGGCGAGCGCCGCGGCGGCCGTGAGCAGACCGATGGGTCCGGAACCGGTGACGAGCACCCGCCTGTCCATCACGCCGCCCGCCAGGGCGATGCCGTGGAGCCCCACGGCGAGCGGCTCGGCCAGCGCGGCACGCCGCAGCGGCAGCGACTGGGGCAGCACGCGCACCATCGGGCGGTCGACGAGCAGGAACTCGCTCATCCCGCCCTGGGTGTGCGGCCAGGTGGACGCGCTGCCGAGGTAGGCACCGCCCGGCCACAGGTGGGGCCGGTCCTCCACGCCCTCCTGGATCGTCCCGAAGGTGGCCGGGTGGACCGTGACGGGCGTGCCGGGGGCGAGCTCGCCGGAGGGGTCGAGGTCCACGGTCCCGGAGACCTCGTGCCCGGGGACGAGCGGCTCGCGCACGACGAAGGCGCCGTTGGCGCCGTCCTCGTAGTAGTGCAGGTCCGAGCCGCAGATGCCCGCGTAGGCCATCCGCAGACGCACCTGGCCCTCGCCCGGCTCGGGGGTGGGCAGCTCGGTGACCTGCAGGTCCTGTTTGCCGTTGATGACGACGGCGCGCACGCTCGCCTCCTCCTACACGACGGCGGTCATGCCGCCGTCGACGAAGATGTTCTGCCCGGACACGAAGCTCGACGCGTCGGAGCACAGGTACACCAGGGTGCCGATGAGCTCCTCGAAGCGGCCCCAGCGGCCCGCCGGGGTCCGCTGCTCGACCCACCGGTTGAAGGCCTCGTCCTCCACCAGCGCGCGGTTCATCTCGGTGGCGAAGTAGCCGGGGGAGATCGCGTTGACCTGGATGTTGTAGCGGGCGAGGTCGGCGGCCATGCCCCGGGTGAGCATGACGATGCCGCCCTTGGTGGCCGAGTACGGCGCGATGGTCTGCCGGGCCAGCCGGGACTGCACCGAGCCGATGTTCACCACCTTGCCCGAGCCGCGCTCGGCCATGCCGCGGGTGACCTGCTGGGAGACGTAGAACGCGCTGGAGAGGTTGGCGGCGACGACGTCGTCCCAGTCGGCGGGGTCGAAGTCGTTGAACGGGGCGCGGCGCTGGATCCCGGCGTTGTTGACGAGGATGTCGGGCACGCCGTGCTCCTCGATCAGTGCTCCCACGCCGGCGCGGACGGCGGCGGGGTCGGTGACGTCGAAGGAGACCGTCGGGACAGTCCCGCCGTCGCCGGCCGCGGCCACCTGCTCCTGCGCGCGGGCGAGCGCCGTGCTGTCGCGCCCGTGCAGCACCACCCGGGCGCCGTGCCGGGCCAGGCCGGTGGCCAGCGCCAGCCCCAGCCCCCGGGAGGAGCCGGTCACGAGAGCGAGACGTCCGCTGATGTCGAAGAGTGTTCCGGTCATGGGGTCCTTCCGGATGGTGGCCGCTAGAAGATCGCAAAGACCGCAAGACAGAGGAGGAAGCCGACGACCGACTGGAGCGTCTGCTGGACGGTCCAGGTCTTCAGCGTGGTCTTGACGTCCATGTCCATGAGCCGCCCGACAAGCCAGAAGCCGGAGTCGTTGACGTGGCTGGCGAAGACGGAGCCCGCGGCGGTGGCGAGGACGACGGCGACGACCTGCAGCTCGCTGTACCCGCCGGCCTCGACCGCCGGGGCCATGAGGCCTGCCGCGGTGACGAGCGCGACGGTCGCCGAGCCCTGGGCCACGCGCAGGACGACGGCGGTGATGTAGGCGGCCAGGATGACGGGGATGCCGATGTCACCGAGCGTGTCGGCCAGGGCGTCGCCGATGCCGGACAGGCGGAGGATCCCGCCGAACATGCCGCCGGCACCGGTGATGAGGATGACCGAGGCCACCGGGCCGAGGGAGGAGTCGACGATCTTCTCCAGCGCGGTGCCGTTCTCCCCGCGACGCCGGCCCAGCACGACGAGCGCGACGAGCACGGAGATGAGCAGGGCGACCGGAGCGCTGCCAAGGGAGGCGAGCACCTGCACCCAGGTCTCGCTGTCGTCGACGACGCCGGCGGTGTCGAGGAAGTCCAGCCCGGTGTTGAGGAAGATGAGGAGGAGGGGCAGGAGCAGGATGCCGATGACGGTGCCCACGCTGGGCGGGTTGACCGGCCGGTCGTCGTCGACGCTGCCGAACAGCGCGGGGACCGGCAGCACGTACTTACGGCCCACGTACAGGCCCCAGCGGTAACCGGTGAGGTACCAGATGGGCACGACGAGGACGACTCCGACGAGCAGGACGAGGCCGAGGTTGGCGTTGTACAGCTCGGTGGCGGCCACGGGTCCCGGATGCGGCGGCACGAAGACGTGCATGGCGGAGAAGGCCGTGGCGGCGGGGAAGCCGTACAGCAGGACGTTGTTCCCCAGGCGGCGGGCCACCGCGAAGATGATCGGCAGCATGACCACGAGGCCGGCGTCGAAGAAGATCGGGAAGCCGAAGGCGAGGGAGGCCAGACCCAGGCCGAGCGGTGCCCGCTTCTCCCCGAAGATCGACACCATCTTCTCCGACAGCACCAGCGCGCCACCGCTGTGCTCGACCAGCTTGCCCAGCATGGCGCCGAGCGCGATGAGCAGCGCGACGTTGCCCAGTGTCCCGCCGAAGCTCGTCACGAGCGCCGGGACGATCTCCGAGGCGGGCAGGCCGGTGACGAACGCCGTGAGCAGGGAGACGAGGATGAGCGTGAGGAACGCGTGCAGCTTGAACCAGATGACCAGGACGAGGATGAGCGCGATGGCTCCCGCCGCGATGAGGAGCAGGGGCCCTGCTCCCAGGGTCTGTGTCCAGCCTTCCAGCTCCGGCATGGCGGTGCTCCCCTCGTGTGGTCGACGTCGTCCCGGGGCACGCGGCAGGCGTGCGCGGCACTGCACCTGGCAGGGTAACGAACGAGGTCCGGGGGCGCCCGGTGGGCAGTGCCCGGGGGCGGGGCTGCGGCGAGTCGCGCACCCGGCACGGCGGGGACGGACCGCACACCGCTAGCGTGGAGCCGTGGTGGGCGACGACGGACACGAGTCGGAGGACCTCATCGCTGCTGCCGACGGCTCGACGGAGGCCGAGCTGGCCCGCGCGCTGTCGGCGGCGCAGCGGCAGGTCTACTGGCTACGGCAGGAGCGGGCGCGGCTGCGGGCCGAGCTGCTCGGCGAGCCGCTCGCGGAGGAGGGGACGGCCGACGACCCGACGTCCATGCTCGAGGCGGTGGCCGAGGCCGCGGTGCCGGAGGCGGCCCGGCGGCTGGCCCTGAGCGACCCGGGCAGCGACGCCTGGGAGCGGCTCTCCGTCCCGGTACGTGAGAGCTACCTCGCGCAGGCGCGGGCCGCGGTGGAGGCGGTGGCGCCGCTGTTCGACGCGGCGGTGGCGGCCATCCCCGGCCTCGGCGAGGTCCGCCGCGCGCAGCTGCGCCTGGGACTCCCGCCCGAGGGCGACCTCACCGAACTGCTCGACCACGTGCGGGCCGAGAGCCGGGCGCGGGCGCTGCAGGAGGTCTCCGAGGAGCTCCACCAGCGGATGAGCGACTACGAGACCACTCGCCAGGCGGTGCAGGCGGTCGAGCTCGTCGTCGTCGAGGGCGAGCACATGGCCGCCCAGCACGAGTCCCCGGTGGCGGTGGAGGTGGCCGAGTGGTTCACCCGCCGGCTCCAGCAGGCGCTCGCCGCCCCGGACGTCACGCTGGGCGACGCGCTGGAGACCGAGCGGGAGCAGGTGCTCCTCGCCGTCGCCGCCCAGCTGGGGCTGGAGGGCATGGACGCCCTGGCCTGGTACACGGACATGAACACCCGCCTGGCCGCCGCCGAGGACCCCGACCCGCAGGCGTAGGCGCCCCCACGTCCGCCGGGAGCGGATGCGAGGCGGCACCGGGTGCGGTACCAACGGGCCATGCCTAGTAACTCTTCCGGGGCCGTGCTGCTCGACATCGACGGGACGCTCGCCGACTCCAACTACGTCCACACCTTCGCGTGGGCCCGCGCCTTCCGGGAGATGGGCCACCCCGTCGACGCCTGGCGCATCCACCGCCGGATCGGGATGGGCGGTGGCCTGCTGCTCGCCGAGCTGCTGGGGGACCGGCTGGACGAGCTGGGCGACGCCGTCAAGGAGCGGCACTCGCGGTACTACGCGGAGGCCGCCGCCGAGGTGCACCGCTTCGAGGGCGTGCAGGAGCTCATCGCCGCGGTCAAGGAGCGGGGCGCGAAGGTGGTGCTCGCCTCCTCGGCCTCACCGGACGAGCTGGAGCTGCTCCTGGAGGTGCTCGACGTCTCGGACACGGTCGACGCCGTCACCTCCGCAAAGGACGTCGAGGAGGCGAAGCCGGACCCGGACCTCGTCCACAGCGCGCTCGAGGCCGCCGGCGTGCCCGCGGAGCGGGCCGTGTTCGTCGGGGACACGGTGTGGGACGTCAAGGCCGCCGCACGGGCCGACGTGCCGTGCGTGGGGGTCCTCACCGGCGGCATCAGCGCCGCCGAGCTCACCGAGGCGGGGGCGATCGCCATCTACACCTCCGTCGCGGAGCTGCTCGACGCGCTCGACTCCTCCCCGCTGCGGCACGCCTGGGAGGACTGACGCGGCGCCGGCGGGCAGCCGCTACCGGTTGCGCCGGCTGAGCAGGAAGGCCCCCACCCCGAGGACGACCACGACGAGCGCCGCGACGACGAACCAGATGACGTCCACGCCCGTCGCGGCGAGCCGGGCGCCGGTGACCGCACTGAGAGACATCGCTGACCTCCGTCGTCGTCGGGTGACCGACGCTAGCATTCAGCCGCGGGCGGCCCGGGCCGCCGCGCGCAGGTCCGCGGTGAGCTCGGCGAAGGCGGCGTCCCACCCGCCGCGGCCCCGTAGCCGCAGGAGCGCGGAGGGGTGCGTCGTCACGAGGACGGGCGGGTCCTGCTCCTCCAGCACCTCGCCGCGCACCTGCCCGATCTTCACGTCGTGGCCCAGGACGGCGCGGGCGGCGGTCGCCCCGAGGCAGACGACGACGGCGGGCCGGACCGCCGCGCGCTCGGCCGCGAGCCACGGGTGGCAGGCCTCGACGTGCGCGACACCGGGCTTCTTGTGGATGCGTCGCTTGCCGCGGTCCTCGAAGCGGAAGTGCTTGACGGCGTTGGTGAGGTAGACGTCCTCGCGGGCGATGTCGGCGGCGTCCAGGGCGTCGGCCAGCACGCGGCCGGCCGGGCCGACGAAGGGCTCGCCCTCCCGGTCCTCGCGGTCACCGGGCTGCTCCCCGACGAGCATGAGCCGCGCGTCCGACCCGCCGCTGGAGAAGACCACCTGGGTGGCGTCGGCCCACAGCTCACAGCCGCGGCAGCCCGGCGCTGCAGCGCGCAGGGCGTCGAGGTCCCCGTCGGGCGGCACCCACTCCTGGGCGCCCGGTCGCGCCGTGTCCATGTGCTCACCGTAGGGACCGGCCCACCCCGCCGCGCGTCGACCCGACCGGGCGACAAGTGAGCTCTCGGCGGCAAGTGAGCTCTCGGGCCTTCCCGCCGTACCGTGAACCCATGCGCCGCGTTGCCACCGTTGTCCTGGTCCTCCTCGTCGTGCTGGCGGTCGGTGGGACGGTCGTGGACCGGTTCCTCGTGGCCCGGACCGAGGACCGGCTGCTCGCCGAGGCACGCGAGTGGGCCGACCTCGCCGAGGGCTCAGCCGTCGAGATCGATGGATTCCCCTTCCTCACGCAGGTGGCCGCCGGCCGGCTCAGCGAGGTGCGGGGGACTGCACCGGCGCTCGTCGTCGAGGGCCTGGAGCTGGAGGACGTGCGGGTGGCCGTCCGCGGCGTCGCGCCGGAGGATCCCTACCCGGCCGAGGCGGTGGAGATCAATGCCGTGATCCCGGTGGGCACCCTGCGGACCGCGGTGTCCGGGGCGGCGGACCTGCCGGGTGACCTGCTGCGGCTCGACGTCGTGGACGGCTCGCTGCAGCTCGGCATCGAGGTGGCCGGACTGGAGGTGGCCGTGCTGCTCGAGCCGGCCGTGGTCGACGGCGCCATCGGGGTCCGCCTGGGCGAGGTGCTCGTCGGCGACGCGGACCTCCCCGGTCCCGCCGTCGGGGCGCTCGACGACCTGCTCGACGACGTCCGCCTGCAGATCCCCGGTCTCCCCGAGGGGCTGGTTCCCACGCGGGTGGCCGTGGAGGGCGAGGGGCTCGCCGTCCGCCTCGAGGGCAGCGACGTCGAGCTCGGGGAGTGGATCGGCTGAGGCGCGGACTGCGGACGGCAGCCCGGCAGCGCCGCTACCGGGCCCCGTCCTGCTCGGCGAGCTGGGCGAGGCGGGCGTTGTAGGCCGCCAGCGCGGCGTCGTCGTCCCGGTCGGCCTGCCGGTCCTGGCGGCGCGCCGTGCGCTCCTCGTCGCGTGACCAGGCGATCGCGACGGCGACGGCGAGGGCGAGCGTGGGCAGCTCGCCGATGCCCCACGTCACGGCCCCACCCGCCTCCTGGTCGGCGAGGGCGTCCACGCCCCAGGGCAGCCCGAGCCGGCCGAAGTGGTCGGCTGCGAACAGGGTGGTGGCCTGGATGATCGAGACGCCGAAGAAGGCGTGGAAGGCCATGGTGGCGAAGAGCAGCAGCAGCCGCATCGGGTAGGTGGGGCGCTGCGGTCCCGGGTCGATCCCGATGAGGGCGTTGGCGAACAGGTACCCCGCCAGGGTGAAGTGCACGACCATGAGCACGTGGCCGATGTGCAGGTCCATGTTGAGCGAGAACTCGAACAGCGGGGAGTAGTAGAAGACGATCATCGAGCCCGCGAAGTTCACCGCGGCGACGATGGGGCGCGCGAAGAACTGCGCCCACCGGGAGTGGACGAGCGCGAGCAGCCACTCCCGCGGGCCGCGTGAGCCGTCGGTGCGGCTCGGCAGCGCGCGCAGGGCGAGGGAGACGGGCGCGCCGAGCACGAAGAAGATCGGCACCACCATGGCGAGCAGCATGTGCTGGAGCATGTGGGCGCTGAAGAGCACGAGCCCGTAGACCGCCGGGCCGCCGGAGGTCACCCACCCGAAGATCACGGCACCGGTCACCCAGGACGCCGTGCGCGGGAGGGACCAGTGGTCACCGCGCCGGCGCAGCCGCAGCACCCAGGCCAGGTACACCGCGATGGCGGCCACGGTGACGACCCCGAAGAGGATGTCGAAACGCCACTCGGTGAACCAGGTGGCGACGGTCGGCTCCGGCGGTGCCGGGTAGCCGGTGACCTCCCGCACCGGGGTGGGCCGCTGCGGCGGCTCCTGCGGCACCGGCGGTGCGCTGGACCCCAGGGCCACCGAGACGCCGACGACGGCGGCCATGAGCAGGACCTCACCGACCGCCACCCGCCAGAACAGGCCGGGGCGCTCCCCCACCTGCGGGACGGTGTGCCGCCGGTGCAGCCAGCCGAGCACACCGAGCAGGACGAAGGCCACCGCCTTGACCAGCACGAGCTGCCCGTAGGGCGTAGAAAGCCCGGCGACCGAGCCCACCCGGATCCACCCGTTGGCCAGCCCGGAGAGGCCGACGAGCGCGAAGGTCCAGCTGGCCATGGTGGAGAAGCGCGCCACGGCCGGCACCCGGTCCATGCCCAGCCGCCTGCCCACGAGGCACAGCACCGCCAGGCCGCCGACCCACACGGACATCGAGCCGATGTGCAGCCACATCGAGGAGACGGCGAGGCCGTGGTCGGAGGCACCGGCGGCGTGGCCGGTCAGCGCGATCGGGACGATGGCCACCAGTCCCAGCGCCCCGGCGAGCGCGGCACCGGTGGGGGTGGAGACCGCCACGCAGACGGTCGCGAGGACGGCGGCGAGCACGGTGGCCACGAGGAAGGCCCGGCCCATCGGGATCTGGGTGATGAAGTGCGCGAGCTCGGAGCCGAAGCTCGGCTCGTCAAGCCGCCGCCCGGAGGTGCGGGAGTAGGTGAGCACGATGCGCAGGACGCCGGCCAGGGTCCACACGATGGCGGCGACCCCGGCCACCCGCGCCGAGATGAGCCACGCGGTGCCGTCCACCGGGTCGCGCCGGCGCCGGCTGCTCCCGCCCTGCCGCCCGGCCGGGGCGGGCAGTACGAGGGCGCACAGGGCCAGCGCACCGAGGGTGACGGCGGCGGCGCCGTCGGCCAGCGTGGTGGCGACCGGGACCCCCCAGCGCACGAGCGCGCCCGGGTCGAGCACGCCGGTGGGGGCCGCGGCGCCGGAGAACAGGAGGGCGACGACGAGCGCGGCGCCGGCCGTCAGCACGGCCAGCGGCAGCCCCAGGGCGGGCCGCAGTGGCTGTGGAGGGCGCGTCGTGGTCACAGCTCCAGGGTAGATCCGCGCGTCGCGCGGGCGGGCCGCCCACCGGTGATCTCCGCCTCTGTCCTGCCGGGCGGCGTCCACACCGTTCAGGTGACGTCCAGGGACGGGTGGCATACTCGCCCCGGTACACGGCACGGACCGGGTCGGCGCGTGCCGGCCCCAGACAGGGGAACGATGACCACACCCAGCGGCGCCGGCCTGGCGCCCAGCACGGCGACGATCGAGCACGGTGACCTCCAGCGGTCCGCGGAGCTGCTCGCCCGGGTGAACGACATCTTCAGCCAGCGGGTCGTCGGGCAGGACGCGCTGCGCGTCGCGCTCGTCTCCACCCTGCTGGCCGGCGGGCACATCCTGCTGGAGTCGGTCCCGGGCCTGGCCAAGACGACGGCGGCGCACACGCTGGCCTCCTCGGTCTCGGGCAGCTTCCACCGCATCCAGTGCACCCCGGACCTCATGCCGAACGACATCGTCGGCACCCAGATCTTCAACTACGCGACCGGGAAGTTCACCACCCAGCTCGGGCCGGTGCACGCCAACCTCGTGCTGCTCGACGAGATCAACCGGTCCAGCGCCAAGACGCAGTCGGCGATGCTGGAGGCGATGCAGGAGAAGCAGACTTCCATCGGCGGGGAGATCTACCCGCTGCCCAAGCCCTTCATGGTGCTCGCCACGCAGAACCCCATCGAGGAGGAGGGCACCTACGTCCTTCCCGAGGCGCAGATGGACCGGTTCCTGGTCAAGGAGGTGCTCACCTACCCGACGCCGACCGAGGAGGTCAGCGTCCTGGACGGCATCAGCTCCGGCTCCTTCGAGGCACCGCTGCGCAGCGAGCCGGTCGGCCTGGAGGACGTGCTGTTCCTCCAGCGCCTCACGGCCGACGTCTACGTCGACACCTCGATCAAGCAGTACATCGTGGCGATCGTCAACACCACGCGCGGGGGCGGGCCGCGGCCGCTGCCGAAGTTCTCCCAGCACGTGCGGGTGGGCGCCAGCCCGCGTGGCGCGATCGCGCTCATGCGGATCGCCCAGGCGCACGCGCTGCAGCAGGGCCGCACCTACGTCGTCCCCGACGACGTCAAGGCGCTCAGCCACAGCGTGCTGCGCCACCGGCTCGTGCGCACCTACGACGCGCTGGCGAACAACGTGGCGCCCGAGGCCCTCATCGACGCCGTCTTCGCCGCCGTCCCGGCCCCGTAGGCCCACCGGATGTCGAGCGCCTCCCGTCTGGCCAAGATCCGCGCGCGCCTGGACCTGCCCACGGTCCGGCGCGCCTCGGGTCTGCTCGACGGGCACCACCGCTCGATCTTCACGGGGCACGGGCAGGACTTCGACGACATGGTCGAGTACCACCCGGGCGACGACGTCGGCGACATCGACTGGAAGGCCTCCGCCCGCGCGGGCTACCCGATCATCCGCCGCTTCGTCCACGAGTCCAACCTCGCCATGGTCCTCGCGGTGGACACCGGCCGCTCGATGGCCGCCACCGCCCCCAGCGGGGAGCGCAAGTCCGAGATCGCGCTGTTCGCGGCCGACGTCGTCGCCTACCTGGCCCGCGCCCGCGGGGATCTCGTGGGGCTCGTCGCCGGGGACTCCCGCCGCATCACCCAGGTTCCCGCCCGCGGCGGCACGGGCCACATGGAGATGCTCCTGCGCATCCTCGAGCGCGACCTCACCCGGGACGCGCCGTCGTCGGACCTCTCCCGGGTGCTGGACCGGATCCTCACCTCCGCGACCAGGCGCACGCTCGTCGTCCTCATCACCGACGAGGCCCGGCCGGCGCTGAGCGACGAGGAGGCGCTGCGCCGCCTGCGCACCCGCCACGACATCATGGTCATCTCCGTCGCCGACGCCGTCCCCACCGATCCCGGCCTCGGTCCCGTCGCCGACGTCGAGGGCGGGCTCGTGCTGCCCCCCTTCCTCCAGCGCGACCGCCGCCTGCACGCCGCGGCCACCACCGCCGTCGCCAACCGCAAGAAGCGGGTGCGGGACATGCTGCGCCGCCGCGGGGTCGAGCACGTCGTCGCGACCAGCTCCGACGACGTCGTCGACGCCCTCATCGACCTGTTCCGGAGGCAGCGACGTGTCCGGCGTTGAGGACCTGCTCCCGCCCGAGGCCTACTCCACGTGGGTACCGGTCGTCGGAGGCGTGCTGCTGCTCGCCGTCGCCGGCTGGTACGCCTTCGTGCTGCTCTCCACACGTCACCCGGACCGTCCCAAGGAAGCCGGGCCGCTGTCCCGCGAGGGCCGTGCCCGCTTCGAGAAAGAGGTCCACGACGCCCTGCTCGCCTACCAGCGCGGGGAGCAGGACCTGCGCGGTCTGCACCTGGAGCTGGCGCGCATCATGCGCGCCTTCGCCTCCGAGCGCATCGGCCAGGACGTGCAGTCCTGGACCGCGGGGGAGATCGCCGGCTACGACCCGACGGCGCAGCTCGGCGACCTGCTCCACGTGTGGGAGGAGCCGTCCTTCGCGCGCCGCAGCGACGCCGAGGCCGAGAGCGCCGTGTGGCGCGCCCGTGAGGTGATCCGTCAGTGGTGATGCTGTGGCCCTGGCTCATCCCGATCGCCCTGGGACTGGTCCTCCTGGCGGCGGTGCTCGGCTGGTTCCGGCCGCGGTTGCCGCGGCGGGAGCGCGAGGTGCGGTGGGTGGCCAACACCTCCTACCTCAAGCGGCTGCCCACCTACCGCCGGCGGATGCGGATGTACCAGGTGGCGCTCGGCGGCCTGGGGGTCTTCGCGCTGGTCGCCGCCCTGGGCAGCTCCCTGCTGCTCGCGCGGCCGGCGGACCGCGACGTGCGCGCCGAGGTGCTCGCCACGCGCGACATCGTGCTGTGCCTCGACGTCTCCGGCTCGATGATCGAGTTCGACACCGAGATCGTCCAGACCTTCTCCGAGATGGTGGAGAGCTTCGACGGCGAGCGGATCGCGCTGTCGGTGTGGAACTCCACCTCCCGGACCGTCTTCCCGCTCACCGACGACTACGCGCTGGTCACCGAGGAGCTCGACGCCGCCGCCCAGGCGCTCGACTTCGACCTCGACGGCCTGTTCCACACCCCGGACGCGCTGCAGCGGCTCGAGGAGTTCGTGTCCGGGACGATGTCCCTGGACCCGAACTCCTCCTCGCTCGTCGGTGACGGCCTGGCCACCTGCTCCTTCGCCTTCGACGAGACCGACACCGAGCGGTCGCGCTCGATCATCCTCGCGACCGACAACCAGGTGCTCGGCGAGCCGATCTACAGCCTGCAGGAGGCCGCCGACCTCGCCGCGGAGAACGACATCCGTCTCTACGGCCTGTTCGCCGCATCCGACGAGGCCTACTCCCCGGAGAACGAGGAGGCCTACCGCCAGGCGATCACCGAGAACGGAGGGCTCTTCTACCACGCCGACGACCCGGGCGCCGTCGACGCGATCATCGCCGACATCGCCTCCCAGCAGGCCGTCGAGCTGGACGCGGACCCGGAGGTCGTCATCACCGATCGCCCCGAGACCGTCCTGTGGCTCGCCGTGGCCGGGGTGGCCGGCCTCATCCTCGCGGCGTGGAGGTTGCGGTCGTGATCCTGCGTCTCGTGTGGCCCCTGTGGGTCATCGCCCTCGTCCTCCTCCCGCTCCTCGTCGTGTGCGTCCTCGCGGCCGTGCGCGCCCGCCGCAGCGGGGACGGCACCGTGGCCGCGTGGGCGCGCCGCGGCGGCATGGTCCTCGCGCTCGCCGCCGTCGCGCTCGGTCCCGCCGTCCCGAGCACGACGACGACGGTGGCCACGAACGTCGAGATGTTCTTCGTCGTCGACCGCACCGGCTCGATGGCCGCCGAGGACTACAACGGCGACCAGCCGCGCCTCGACGGCGTGCGGCACGACGTCGTCGAGCTGGTCGAGGCGATGCCGGGCGCGCGGTACTCGGTGATCACCTGGGACTCCCAGGCGGCGCGGCAGCTGCCGCTCACCACCGACGCCCGCGCGGTGCGCACCTGGGCGGACACCCTCGTCCAGGAGATCACCTACTACTCGGCGGGCTCGGCCATCGACCGCCCGCTGCCGGCGGTGCGCTCGGCGCTGGAGGGCGCCGCCGAGCGGAACCCGGAGAACGTGCGGATCCTGTTCCTCCTCTCCGACGGGGAGAACACCAACGACGCCGCCGCGGGGGACGTGCAGTCCTACGCCGAGCTCGCGCCGCTCGTCGACGGCGGCGCCGTGCTCGGGTACGGCACCCCGCAGGGCGGGACCATGCGCTACTACGACGGCACCGAGGAGACCGGCGCGGGCACCGACGCCCCGTGGATCCTCGACGAGACCCAGCCGGACGCACCGCCGGCCGTGTCGCGCATCGACGAGACCCAGCTGCGCCGGGTCGCCGAGGACCTCGGCGTCGACTACGTGCGGCGCAGCGAGCCGACCGACGTGGAGGGCCTGGTGGCGGACATCGACGCCGAGACCATCGCCGCCGACGGGCGGCGCGACGTGTCCGTGTACGAGGACGTCCACTGGCCGGCGAGTGCGGTTCTCGCCGTGCTGCTGGCCTGGGAGGCCTGGGACCAGGCCCGGCGCTTCCCGCGGCCCTACGGCTCGCGGGTGCGCGTCCGCCGCGGAGGGGGTGCGGCATGAGTACGACGGAGGACCTGCGGGTGGAGCCGGGCGACGCCGAGCCGGAGCACGCCGGGCTGCCCTCGCACCTGCGCCGGCGCCGGCGGCTGCTGGCGTGGTCGGCGCCCGTCGTGCTCGCCTTCCTCGTGGTCGGCTCGCTGCTCGTGGGCACCTGGGCCGGCAACCTGCTGGGCACCCGCGAGTACGACGCCTCGCGCTTCCCCGAGGCCGCGCAGCAGTACCGGGCGCAGCAGCGGTGGACCGGCTTCGCCGAGCCGTGGAAGGCGTGGTTCAACAGCGGGACGGCGCTGTACCGGGCCGAGGAGCACTTCCTCGCCGTCGAGGACCTGCGCGTGGCCCTGGAGGAGGTCCCGGAGGCCGGGCCCCTGGCGGGCGGCCCGGAGGGCAGCAAGGCCCCGGAGTCCCCGGAGTGCCGCGTGCGCACCAACCTCTCCCTCGCCCTGGAGGCCATGGGTGACGTGGCCTCGACCGACGACGACGACCTGCCCATGGCCGCCACCTACTACGCCGAGGCCCAGGAGGTCATCGCCCCCTGCACCTCCTCCCAGCAGAACGAGGACATCTCCGAGCGGGAGAAGGACAAGGAGGAGCAGGCCCGGCGCGGCCAGGAGGAGCCGCAGGAGGAGCCCACTGACGAGCCCACCGGGGAGCCGACGGACGAGCCCACGGACGACCCGACGGACGAGCCCACCGGCGAGCCAACCGACGACCCGACGAGCGAGCCGACCGACGACCCGAGCGACGAGGCCACGGGCAACCAGGACGATCCGACCGACGAGCCGACCAGTGACCCCCAGCGCGAGCGGCTGGAGGAGCGCAACCGCGAGGCCGAGCGGGACCGCCAGGAGCAGCAGCAGCGCGGCGGCGGCGGCTCCAGCGGCGGGCAGAACTGGTAGCGGACCGCGGGTGAGGTCCTCCTGCGCGGTCGTCGCCGGGAGGGCACACTGAGGTGATGCCGACATCGAGGGAGACGACCGACGTCGTCGTCGTGGGATCCGGTCCCAACGGGCTCGCGGCCGCGGTGACGATGGCCCGGGCCGGCCTGCAGGTGGTCGTCCTGGAGGCCGAGGAGTCCGTGGGCGGCGGCGCCCGCACCCTCGACCTGGAGCTCGCCGAGGGGCTGCGCCACGACATCTGCTCGGCGGTCCACCCGCTGGCCACCGCCAGCCCGTTCCTCGCCGAGTTCGACCTCCCCGCCCGCGGGGTCGAGCTCGTCGCCCCGGAGCTGTCCTACGCCCATCCGCTCGACGGCGCCCGGGCCGGCCTGGCCTGGCGCGACCTCGACCGGACCGTGGCGGGGCTCGGCGTGGACGGGCCGAGGTGGCGGCGCCTGTTCGAGCCGCTCATCCGCGACATCGACGCCGTCATCGGGGTCTCGCTCGCGGACATGCGCAGCCTCCCGCCGCAGCTGCGCTCACTGAGCGGCCTGCGGGGCGCGCTCGCCTTCGGGCTGCGGGTGCTGGTCGAGGGGACGCCGCTGTGGTCGCTGCCCTTCCGTGAGGAGGTCGCCCCGGCCATGCTCACCGGCGTCGCCGGGCACGCCATCGCCCGTCTGCCCGCCCTCGCCCCCGCGGGCGTGTCCCTCATGCTCGGCACCCTCGCCCACGACGTCGGGTGGCGCATTCCCGTGGGCGGCTCCCAGGCGATCGCCGACGCCCTGGTCGCCGATCTGCGCGCCCACGGCGGGGAGGTTCGCACCGGCACCTGGGTCCGGTCCTGGCGTGAGCTGCCCCGGGCACGCGCCTACCTGCTGGACACCACCACGCGCGCCGCTGCGGAGATCTGGGGGGACCGGCTGCCGCCCTCCGTCGCGCGGCGCCTGAGGGACGCGCCGCGGGGCGGGGCGGCGGCGAAGGTGGACTTCGTCCTCGACGGGCCGGTGCCCTGGGCGGTGCCCGACGTCGGCAGGGCCTTCACCGTCCACCTCGGCGGCACCCGGCAGGAGATCGCCGCGGCGGAGGCGGACGTCGCCCGCGGCCGCATGCCCGAGCGGCCGAGCGTGCTGCTGTCCGACCCGACCGTCGCGGACCCGTCCCGGGAGCACGGCGGGCTGCGGCCGCTGTGGACCTACGCACACGTGCCCGCGGGCTCGGACGTGGACATGACCGAGGCCGTCACCCGCCAGATCGAACGCTTCGCGCCCGGTTTCCGGGACGTCGTCGTGCGCAGCAGGGGGGTGCCGGCCGACCGGATGATGGAGCACAACGTCAGCCTGGAGGGTGGGGACATCGCCGGCGGTGCGGTGACGATGCGGCGGGTGCTCATGGGCCCGACCGGCCGCTGGGACCCGTACGCCCTGGGCATCCCCGGCGTGTACCTGTGCTCGTCCTCGGCGCCACCCGCGCCCGGCGTGCACGGCATGAACGGCTGGCACGCGGCCCGCCGGGCACTGCGCCACCGCTTCGGCCTGCCCACCCCGTCCCTGGGCCCCTGACCCACGGGGAGGCGCACATGGGTAAGGTTCCCCCGGACCTGAAGAGCGAGGAGAGGGAACGATGAGCGCCGTCGTGCACCTGCGCGACCTGCCCGTGGGGGACGGGCGCGTCAAGGTGGCAGCCCCCATGGTGTCCACGGGACCCGAGGCACTGCTGGAGGAGGCCGACCGCCTCCTCGCCGCCTCGGTGGACATCGCCGAGTGGCGGGCGGACTACCTGCTCGAGGCGCACCCCGAGGCCCCGCTCACCGCCCTGCCCGCGGCGCTGCGCGCCCGGCTCGGCACGACGCCGCTGCTCCTCACCGTGCGCAGCGCCGAGGAGGGCGGCCGTGCCCGGCTCTCCGAGGACGAGTACGCCACCACGGTGGCTGGGCTGCTGCAGGCCGGCGGCGGGGACGCCGTCGACGTCGAGCTCGCCCGCGCCGGCGTCCTGCCCGACCTGGTCGCCCGCGCCCACGACGCCGGGCTGCCGGTGGTCCTGTCCCACCACGACGTCGCCGGCACCCCGACCGCCGAGGAGATCACCGACCGCCTCGCGGCCATGGCCGCCGCCGGCGCCGACATCGCCAAGGTCGCCGTCACCGCCCACGGTGCGCGCGACGTCCTCACGCTGCTCGAGGCCACCGTGGTGGCCCGCGAGCAGCTCACCCTCCCCGTCGTCACCATGGCGATGGGACCGGCCGGCCTGGTGAGCCGCCTGTGCGGCGAGGTGTTCGGCTCGGCCGTCACCTTCGGCGCCGTCGACCAGCCGTCGGCACCCGGTCAGATCGACGTCGCCGCGCTGCGCAGCGTCGTCGCCCTGGTGCACGAGCACGCTGGGGGCGGGCAGTGAGCGCGGACTTCACCGTCTACCAGGCGACCAACCCGGCCACGCCGCCCGATGTGCTCGGCCAGATGGCCGCCTCCCGGCCGGACCTGCGCCAGTTCGTCGCCGCCAACCCGGCCACACCGCAGTCCGTCGTCGACTGGCTGGCCACGCTCGGCGACCACGCGGTCGACGCCGCGCTCGCCCGCCGTCGCCCTCCGGCCGGCGCGCAGCCACCGCCGCCGACCGGCCCGGCCTGGTCCGCACCGGCGGGACAGGCGCCCCAGCAGCGGCACCACCAGCCACCCGCCCCCTACCAGGGGCCGGCTCAGCCCTACCAGGCACCGGCCCAGCCCTACGCCGGCGGCACCAACCCCTACGGCCCGCCGGCGCCGGCCGGCCCGTACGGGTACCCGGCGCCGGTGAGCGGCACCCCGCAGGATGCCTACAGCTACGGCCTCCCCCCGCCGCGCCGCCGCACCGGGCTCATCGTGGCGATCGTCGTCGCCGCGGTGCTGCTCCTGGGCGGGCTCGCCTTCGCCGCCACGAGCATCCTCGGCGTGATCACCGACGACGCCGGCTACGGTGAGGACCCGGCGCTCGACCGTCTGTGGGACGCGTGCGCCGACGGCGACGCCGAGGCGTGCGACTCGCTGTACTGGGAGTCCCCGGTGGGCTCGGAGTACGAGCGCTTCGGGGACACGTGCGGGGACCGCTTCCCCGAGGGCCACGGACGGTGGTGCGTCCGGGTCATGTGAGGCTCAGGCGCGCAGCCCGAGCGCATCGAGCACGGGGCGGTCGGCCGGCAGCCACGGCAGGGTGGCCGCGGCGCGGGCGCCGACCCACCGCAGCTCGTCGTGGTCCAGCAGCGCCGCCGGTGTCCCGGAGGCCACCGTGGCCAGCCAGACCCGCAGGTGCAGCCGGGCGTTGATCGGCCAGTCGCCGGCGAGCGGCCCGGAGAGGAGGGCGCCGAGCCGGAGGCGCACGCCGAGCTCCTCCTCGATCTCCCGGTGCAGCGCGGCCGCGGGCTCCTCCTGCGGCTCCACCTTCCCGCCCGGCAGCTCCCACATGCCGGCCAGCTCGCTCGGCGCGGAGCGGCGGGCGGCGAGCACGGCGCGCGGCGCGGCGACGTCGTCGACGATCGCGGCCGCGACGACGAGGCGGCTCGCTGCGCCCGGCGGTGCGGCAGGATCGGGGGTCACGTGGCGAGGCTACCCGGCACGGGGAGGGGCGGGCCGGGCCCCCGGCACGGCACCATGGCGGGATGGACGTCGAGGCTGTGTGGGGTGCGCTGGGCGAGCGCGTGCGGCCGAGCCTGCCGCTCGCCGCGCTCGGGCTGGAGCCTGCGGCGATCTGGGTGACCCTCGGGGTGGGCGTGCTCGCCGTGGTGCTCAGGGCGCCGTGGCGGGTGCTGCGCGTGGTGGTGACGGTGGTGCACGAGCTCGGTCACGCGGTGGTGGGCGTGCTCGTGGGCCGCTCCTTCACCGGGCTGGTGCTGCGGCCGGACATGTCCGGGCACGCGGTGACGGTGGGCCGCGCCCGGGGGCCGGGCCGCGTGGCGACGACGTGGGCCGGGTACCCGGCACCCGGCCTGGTGGGCGCCGGCCTCGTCCTGGCAGCGGCCGCGGGCTGGGCGCCCCCGGTGCTGCTCGCGATCGCGGCGCTGCTGCTCGTCGGGCTGGTGCGGTCCCGCTCGGTGTACACGGCCGCGGTCATGGTGGCCGCGACGGCCGGCGTCGGATGGCTGTGGTGGGCGGTGCCCGAGCGGGTGCAGGGGCTGGTGCTCCTGGCCGTCGGGACGTGGCTGGTGCTGGGGGCGTGGCGCCACCTGGCGGCGGTCGCCGGTGCCCGGGACGCCGGCTCGGACCCGGCGGTGCTCGCGCGGCTCACCCGGGTGCCCGCGGTGGTGTGGACGGCGTCCTTCGCCGTCGTGCTCGCCGCTGCTGCCTGGGTGACCGTCACCGTCCTGTGGGAGCTCGTGCGTTGACACCGCGTGGGCGAGACGGCATACTTGAAGCGTCAACTTAGAGGGGTGGAGCGATGAGTGAGCAGGAGCCGCGCTGGCTGACGCCGGTGGAGCGGGAGACGTGGCTGAGCATCTCCGAGCTCGTCACCACCCTCCCGGGTGCGCTCGACACGCGTCTGCAGCAGCACGCCGGGCTGACCTTCTACGAGTACATGGTCATGGCCATGCTCTCAGAACAGGATGATCGCACGCTCCAGCTCAGCGAGCTGGCGGAGCTGACGTCCGGCTCGCTGTCGCGCCTCTCGCACGTGCTCACCCGGCTGGAGCGGCACGGGTGGGTGGTGCGCGAGCGCTCGCCCCGCAACCCCCGTGCACGCATCGCGACGCTCACCGAGGACGGGCTGGCGAAGGTCGTCAGGACGGCGCCGGCCCACGTGGCCGACGTCCGCGAGCTCATCTTCGACGCCCTCGGCGACGACGACGTCCCCGCGCTCGCGCGGATCCTCGCGCCCGTCCTGGAGCGGATCCACCCACCCGGTCACCGGCCGCGCTCCGGCCGTGGCGTGGGCGCGACCTGACCCGTCCGGCCCGGCGGAAGCTCAGGAGGCGGCCGCGCCGCCGATCTGCCGGCGCTCCGGGGCCCGGCCGCCGGGGCCGAGCCGCAGTGCGTCGGCGGCGGCCCGCACCTGCTCCAGCTCCGTCTCGCTGAGCGACTGGGCCAGGGTGTCCAGCAGGCGGATCCGGATGGCCTCTGCCTGCCCGATGACGGCCTCGCCCTTCGGCGTCACGTGCACGAGCGTGGGCTCGGCGCTCCTGTTGGGCTCCGCGGGGTGGTGGTGCCGGGCGAGCAGCCCGGACCGGACCAGGCCGTCGACCGTGGCGGCCGCGGCGGCGTCGGCCTGACCGGTGAGCCGCGCGACGGTGCGGTGGTGGTCGGCGCCCTCGGCGACGGCCGTGAGGGCCTGCAGCTCACCGAGCCGTAGGCCGGTGAGCTCCTCCACCCCGCTGACGATCAGGCGCCGGGTGTCGTCCAGGAACCCGGACTCCACCTCGAGCTCGAGGACGGCCGCCATGCTCGTCCCCGGGGTGCTGCTCCGCAGTGCCTGGCGGACCATCGCGACGGCGTTCTCCGCGTCCTCCGGGCCGACCAGGGGTAGGGCCGGGGGCTCCTGCTGCTGGGTGCTCACAGTTGGGCAACGCTACGCGACGCGGAATAGTTCCACCCGTCGAGGCGGACGCGCCGTCGGGCCGGTTTCGGCACGGTCCGCGGGCCCGCTATACTCGACTGCGGCCGGTCCTCGTGACTGGCCACGCGGGTGTAGTTCAATGGTAGAACTTCAGCTTCCCAAGCTGACGGCGCGGGTTCGATTCCCGTCACCCGCTCCAACGGCCGGCCCCAGCAGGGGCCGGCCGTCTGTCATGTCCCGGCCCCTGTGCCCCGCCACCTCCGCCCCACCTCTTCCACCTCCGGCGAGCCCGCAGTCTGGCGCCGGGACCGCAGTGCCGCGCTGCGCTCTGGCCGCCAGCCTGCGGTCTCGCGAATGGGGCGAGTGCGCCCGCCCCGGCGGGGCCGCAGTTTGGCGCTGGGGCCGCAGTGCCGTACTGCGTGCTGGCCGCTGCGCGTGAGGCACAATCGCAGACGTGCTTCTCTCCGACCGTGACATCCGGGCCCAGGTCGACGCCGGGCGCGTCCAGCTCGACCCCTACGACCCGGCGATGATCCAGCCCTCGAGCATCGACGTGCGCCTCGACCGCTGGTTCCGCCTGTTCGACAACCACCGGTACGCCGTCATCGACCCCGCGCAGGACCAGTCGGACCTCACCCGGCTCGTCGAGGTGGCGGCCGACGAGCCCTTCGTCCTGCACCCGGGCGAGTTCGCGCTCGGCGCCACCTACGAGCTCGTCACCCTGCCCGACGACGTCGCCGCGCGCCTGGAGGGCAAGTCCTCCCTGGGGCGGCTCGGCCTGCTCACCCACTCCACGGCCGGGTTCATCGACCCGGGTTTCACCGGGCACGTCACCCTGGAGCTGTCCAACACCGCGACGCTGCCGATCACGCTGTGGCCCGGCATGAAGATCGGCCAACTGTGCTTCTTCCAGCTCTCCAGCCCGGCGGAGCACCCCTACGGCTCCGGCGTGCGCGGCTCGCGGTACCAGGGGCAGCGCGGTCCGACGGCCTCGCGCTCCCACCTCAACTTCAGCCGCGTCCCGCTGCGCTGATGGACGAGGACCTGCCCCTCCTCGACGTCGCGCTCGCCGAGCCGCGACACCTCCTCGTGCTCTCCGAGGAGGTCTCGCCCGCCGAGGTCGAGGCGTTGGCGGTGTCCCACTTCGACGACGCCGGCTGGGTCGGGCCCGCGGTGCTGCGGCTGACCGGGGCGGCCCAGCTCACCGGACCCTGGCGGGTGGGTCCGGCCGTCCGCGAGGGGCTCGACCTCCCCGCCTGGGCCTCCTTCGCCATGCTGCTGCGCTGCCCGGTGGAGCGCACCGGCCCGGTCCCTCCGGAGCTGCGCGGGCTCGGCGGGCTGCTGGACGCGTTCCCCGAGGGCGAGCCGGTGGGCCTGGAGCGCCGGGTGCTGGACCACCTGCTCGCCCAGGCGCGGCGGCTGGCGGGGGCGCTGCGGGTCGCGGGGACCGGCACGGTCCTCGTCCCCGACCCCGCCTCCGCCGTCGACCTCACCGTGCACACGACCGTGTGGCTCGAGCCCGACGCCTGCGCCCGCGTGCTGGCCCCGGTCCTGCCCGGTGTCGACGCCGTCGAGCCTCCGGACGACGCACCCGTGACCGGTGACCGGATGTCCCCCGACGTCAGCCCCCAGCGCTCGCGAGCCGTGGCGGAGCTCGACGAGGGCGAGCGGGCCTGGCTCCACGCCGAGGCGGACGCGCTCGACGAGGCGGTGCTCGCCCAGCCGCAGGTGCTCGAGGGCTACGCGCACGTGGCCCCCGCGCCGGGTGGCGCGCTGGAGGTGCGGGTCGCGGGAGACGAGCACACCCCGCTCGTGCTGCGCGCCCTGCCCTGGGCGCGCGGCGGCGTCATCAGCTACGAGGTGCGCTGGCAGCCGGACCAGCCGGGCGTAGCCCTCGGGTCACGTCCGCCGCTGGCACTGCGCCGCGACCGGGACCGGGCACGGGCGCTGGTCGAGCGGGTGGCGGCGGCGCTCCACGCCGTCGTGGGCGGGCAGGTGGTCGACGACGACGCCTTCCTCGTCGAGCCCGCCAGCCCCTGAGGCGCGAGCCGGCACAGGAACGCCGAGAGCAGAGGTGCCCCGCCCGGGACAACTCTGCTCTCGGCGGTCGTGGGGGTGCGGTCAGCGGTCCTCGCGGACCTGCTGTGCGGAGTCCTGGGCCTGGGACTTGACGTCCTGCGCCGAGCCCTGGGCCTGGGACTTGACGTCCTGCGCCGAGTCCTGCGCGTGCGACTTGACGTCCTGTGCGGCGCCCGTGCCCTCCTCGCGGACGTGCTGGGCACCCTCGGTCGCCGTCTCCTTGACGTCCTGGACGGCCTGCTGGGCCGGCTCCCGCAGGTGCTCCGCCGTCTCCTTGGCGGCGGACTTGACCTCGTCGGTCGCCCGGGAGACCGCGTCGCTCGACTTCGCCTGGTCGACCATCTCGCGCTCCTTGCGCGAGGAGGGGATGAGCCCCGCGGCGAGCAGACCGGCGCCGAAGGCGATGAGGCCGGCCGCCAGGGGGTTGCCCTCCGCCTTCTGCTTGGCGCGCTGCGGCGCCTCGCGGGCCATGTCGGTCACGTGGTCGGCACGCTCCCGCACGGAGTCGGAGGCGTCGGATGCTGATCCCATGATCGCTCCTTGGCGTCGTGGGCGGTCCCGAAGACCTTGTCCTTCGCGTCGGAGACGACGCCGCGGACCTTCTCCTTCTGACGGTCGGCGATGTTGCTCGGGCTCACCCTGTCGGTGAGTGCGTCGACGTTCTCGCTCGGGTCGGTGCGGGTCCGCTCGATGTCCCGCCGGATGGCGTCCGGATCATTCGTCGTCATCGGTGCTCCTGTCCTTTCATTGCGTCCGGGATCTTCTTGACGGTCTGCTGGGTGCGCGGGAGGCCCTCCGCCTCCTGGACCTCCTTGCGTCCGGTGACCGCGAGGACGGCCGCCACCACCGCCCAGATCGCCGCGACGATGAGCGCCGACCAGCCCAGCGCCGGCTGGGCGTCGCCGTCGCCGATCATGGCGCCGAGGGCCCACCACAGGGCCAGCGAGAGGAACAGCAGGGTGAAGTAGCCGGCCAGGCCGGCGCCGCCGAACAGGCCGGCGCCCTTCCCGGCCTTGGAGATGGTCTGCGACAGCTCCGCCTTCGCCAGCTCCAGCTCCTGGCGCACGAGGATGGAGAAGTCGTTGGTGATGTTGCTGACGAGCTCCCCGATACCGGCGTCGGGGGAGGGCCCCGTGCCGGTCGCGTGGGGCGTGCGGACGTCCCCGGTCGGAGGGGGTGTGCGGACGTCACCGGCGCCGGCGGCCGGGGTCGCGCCCGTCGCCGGTGGGCCCGCCGAGTGCAGGGGGTCGTGCCCGGGGGACGTGGTCATCGCGCGTCACCCGGGACGTTGCCGGTGCCGTAGGTGTAGCCCGGGGTCTCCACCCCGGGGGTGGGACGGCCGGTGCCGTACGTGCCGGTCCCGGAGGTCTGCGGTGCCTCGGTGACCAGCGGTGCCGGGCTGCCGGTGCCGTAGCCGGTGCCACCGGCCGTGCCGGTGCCGTAGCCGCCGGTGGCCGTGCTGGTGCCGTCGTCGTCGCCACTGTCCTTGAGGCTGCGGGGCCACCCGCCTGACGGCGAGGCCCAGCCCAGCAGCGATGAGCATGAACGTACCCGGGCTGCGCCGGGCGTACCGGCGCACCTCGTCGAAGACCGACGACGGGTCACGGTCCTCCAGCCACCGGCCGGCGTCGTCGGAGACCTGGGACGCCCACCGTGCTACCTGGGTCGCCAGGCCCGGCTCCTCGGAGCTGTCGGCCATCTGGCCCAGCTCACCGGAGAACGACCGCAGCGTCTCGGCCAGGCGCTGCTGCTGCACGCCCGCCTGGGAGGAGAGCTCGGACTGGCTCTGCCGGAGCAGGTCCTGGGCCTGACGCTTGGCCTCCCCGACCGTGCGCTGGGTCTCCTCCTTCGCCGTGCCGGCGACCTTCGCCGCCTGCTCCTTGGCGTTCCCGGCGACCTCGGAGGCCTGCTCCTTGGCGCTGCCGGCCACCTCGGAGGCCTGCTCCTTGGCGTTGCTCGCGACGTTCGCCGCCTCCTGCTTCGCCTTGTCCCCGGTGCCACCCTGGCTGCCGGAGTCCTCGACCGGACCGGTGGAGACCGGCGTCGGTGCGCCTGCCGGCGGCGGAGGAGTCACCGGTGGAGGTCCGACCGGCGCAGTGCCGGCGGGGTCCTGGCCGAGAGTGCGGGGATCTCCCGCGGGGCGGGTGAAGTCCTCAGTCATGTGGTTCAGTCCCTTCGGTGCTGATCCGGCCCCGGCTGCTCGCCGGGGCCACCTCACCAGGGCGCTCCCGATCGATTCAGCCCGCCTCTCGAAACGTCCGACGCCCTGTGCCCGCTCCAGGTGCATCCTCCGCGAGATGCCCGGGCGAGACGGGCGTGGACGGCACGGAGAAATCGCGTCACCAGCGTTTCAGCTTCGGGCCAGCCCGGCGCGATGGTGAGGGGTCTCACCGAGAGTGGCCTCTCGTTCCATTGGTAGAGTGACCCCAGTCCAGCGCCGCACGCAGGCAGCGTGGGCGGGGCGTTCCATGAGCGGTCTGCCGCCTGGGTTTGTCCTTGACCATCGCGAATACTCTCGGAGCGGCCGGTGCTGCAGCTGCTGATCCTCCACCTTGTGGTGGCCGTGGTCGCGCCTGCATGCATGCGGTTGTGGGGCCGCCGGTTCTTCCTCGTCCTGGCGCTCGTCCCGGCGTCGGCGGCCGCCTGGGCCATCACCCAGACCTCCGCCGTCCTGGCCGGGGACCACCCCCGGGTGAGCGTGTCCTGGGTGGCGGCCCTCGACCTGCACCTCACCTTCCGGCTCGACACGCTCTCGTGGCTCATGGTCCTGCTCGTGGGCGGGATCGGTGCCCTGGTGCTGGTGTACTGCGCGGCGTACTTCTCCGCGACGGCGCACGGGCTGGGCCGCTTCGCCGGCGTCTTCGTGGCCTTCGCCGGTTCGATGCTGGGCCTGGTGACGACGGACAACACGCTCCTGCTGTACGTCTTCTGGGAGCTGACGACGATCACCTCCTTCCTGCTGATCGGCCACTACTACGACCGGCAGAACTCCCGCCGCGCCGCGATCCAGGCGCTCGTGCTCACCACCCTGGGTGGGCTGGCGATGCTCGCCGGGTTCATCGCGCTCGGTGAGATGCCCGGCGGGAGCTACTCGCTCAGCGAGCTCGTCGCCGATCCGCCCCGGGAGGGCATCGTCGCCGTCGCCGTGGCGCTGATCCTGCTCGGTGCCGTGACGAAGTCGGCGCTGCTGCCCTTCCACTTCTGGCTGCCGGCGGCCATGGCCGCCCCCACCCCGGTCAGCGCCTACCTCCACGCCGCGGCCATGGTCAAGGCCGGCGTCTACCTCGTCGCCCGGCTCGCCCCCGGCTTCGCCGACGTCCCCCTGTGGCGGTGGGCGGTGCTCGTGCTGGGCGGCGGCACGCTGCTGCTGGGCGGCTACCGGTCCCTGCGCCAGCACGACCTCAAGCTCCTCCTGGCCTTCGGCACCGTCAGCCAGCTCGGCTTCATCATCCTGCTCGTCGGCTTCGGTGACCGCGCCGCAGCGCTGGCCGGCCTGGCGCTCCTCGGCGCCCACGCGCTGTTCAAGGCCTCGCTCTTCCTCGTCGTCGGGACGATCGACTGGTCCGTCGGCACGCGCGACCTGCGCGAGCTCAGCGGCATCGCCCGGCGCATGCCCATGACCGCGGTGAGCGCCGCGCTCGCCACCGCCTCGATGGTGGGACTGCCGGTGACCCTCGGCTACGTGGCCAAGGAGGGGGCCATCGAGTCGATGCTCCACGTCGAGGACGGGTTCGGTACCGCCGCCCTGGTGATGATCGTCGTCGGCTCGATCCTCACCTTCGCCTACGGCCTGCGGTTCATGTGGGGCGCCTTCGCCGCCAAGCCCGGGGTCGACGCGCCGGAGGCGCAGCGGACCTCGCGGCTGATCGTCACGCCGGCGGCCATCCTCGCGGTCAGCGGCGTCGTCGTCGGCTTCTTCCCCGCGACGGTGGAGCGGTACCTCGCGCCGCACGCCGACACCTACCCCGGGGAGCCGGGCCACCTTACGCTGTGGGCCGGCTTCGGGCCGGCGCTCTACCTCACGCTCCTCATCATCGCCGTCGGCACCGCCATGTTCCTCCTGCGACGTCCGATCGAGCGCGCACAGGACTCGCTGTGGGACGTCGAGGGTGCCGCGGGGATCTACCGCCGCACGATCCTGGGCACCGAGCGCCTCGCCGCCGACGTCACCGCCTTCACCCAGCGCGGCTCCCTGCCCGCCTACCTGTCCACCATCCTCGTGGTGACGGTCGCCCTCGCGGGCGGGGCGGGCCTGGGCTTCGCCACCCTCCCCGCGGAGGTCCGGCTCTGGGACAGCGGCATCCAGGCCGCCGTCGTCATCGCCATCGCCGTCGCCGCCCTCCTCACCGCACGCGCCCGGCGGCGGCTCAAGGCCGTCCTGCTGCTGGGCTTCACCGGGTACGGGGTGGCCCTGCTCTACGAGCTCCACGGCGCTCCCGACCTCGCGCTGACCCAGGTGCTCGTCGAGACGATCACGCTCGTCGTCTTCGTCCTCGTCCTGCGCCGGCTCCCTCCCTACTTCTCCAACCGTCCCCTCGCGGCCTCCCGCTGGTGGCGCGCTGCGCTCGGGGCGGTCGTCGGGATCACCGCCGCGGGCCTCGCCCTCGTCGCGGCCGGCTCGCGCGTCCACGAGCCGGTGTCGGTCGACTTCGCCCAGGAGGCCTACGAGTACGGCTACGGCCTCAACGTCGTCAACGTCACGCTCGTCGACATCCGTGCGTGGGACACCATGGGCGAGATCTCGGTCCTCGTCGCCGCCGCCACCGGCGTGGCCTCGCTCATCTTCCTCCGGGCCCGGGCCGCGCGCATCGACCGCGCCACCAAGCTGGGGGAGAGCCAGACGGGCCGCGTGTGGAGCAGCCAGATCCCCGAGCGGGCCGAACGGTTCATCAAGCGGGCCACCGAGGGCCGCCAGCCCGCGGGCGCCCGGGGCCGGCTGTGGCTCAGCGCCACCCGCACCCTGGCGCCCCAGCGCCGCTCGGTGATCTTCGAGGTCGGCACCCGGCTCATCTTCCACACGATGGTGCTGTTCTCGCTCTACCTGCTCTTCGCCGGGCACAACGCTCCCGGCGGTGGCTTCGCCGGTGGGCTCATCGCCGGCATCGCGCTGACCGTCCGGTACCTGGCCGGCGGGCGCTACGAGCTCGGAGAGGCCGCCCCCGTGCAGGCCGGCTGGCTGCTCGGTGCAGGCCTGTTCCTCTCCGCCGGCGCCGGGGCCATCCCGCTCTTCTTCGGTGGTGACGTCCTGCAGTCGGCGCTCTTCGAGGCGGACCTCGGGGTCATGGGCGAGCTCAAGCTCGTCACGACGATCTTCTTCGACGTCGGGGTGTATCTCGTCGTCGTCGGGCTCGTCCTCGACATCCTGCGCACCCTGGGGGCCGAGGTCGACAGGCAGGGCGAGCTGCGCGGGGAGGCCGCACCCGACGTCCCCTTCGACTCCCCCGAGGTCACGTCCGACGACGCCGCCCCCGAGGCCGCGCCGGTCGGCCGCCCCGGCCCCAGCATCCAGGGAGGTGCCCGGTGATCGACACCTCACCCAGTCTCGCGCTCGTCGTCCTCATCGCCGTGCTCGTCGGCACCGGGGTCTACCTGCTCCTGGAGCGCAGCCTCACGCGCGTCATCATCGGGATCTCGATGATCTCCAACGGGGTCAACGTCATGTTCCTCGTCGCCAGTGGCCGGGCCGGCGGGCCCCCGCTCGTCGGCTCCACCGACGCGGCGGAGATGAGCGACCCCCTTCCCCAGGCGATGGTGCTCACCGCCATCGTCATCACCCTCGGGCTCACCGCCTTCCTGCTCTCCGTCGCCTACCGGGCCTGGCAGCTCAACGGGCACGACGAGGTGCAGGACGACCTGGAGGACCGCCGCATCGCACGCCTGGCCGAGAGCGACGAGGTGCCCGCACGCAGCGTCGACGACGCCGGCACCTCGCTCGCCGAGGACGCCGCCGTCTCCCGTGACGAGACCTCCGTCCTCCCCGAGCGGCCCTCGCGGCGCCGGCGCGGGCCGGGCATCGGCCTGGACGACGAGGAGCTGCGATGAGCTTCCTCGTCCCCCTGCCCGTCCTCATCCCGCTCATCGGGGCCGGGCTCGCGCTCGCCTTCTACCGCTTCCCGCACGTGCAGCGGGCAGTCACGCTGGCCGCACTCACCTCCGTCCTCGGCATCGCGATCGCGCTCCTCGTGCTCGTCAACGACGGCCCGCTCGCCGTGGACATCGGCGGCTGGGCCGCCCCGGTGGGCATCGCACTGGTCGCCGACCGGCTCTCGGCGCTGCTGCTCGTGGTCTCCGTGGCCGTCACCCTCGGCGTCCTGCTGTACTCCCTCGCGCAGGGCAACGCCGACGGCGACGAGGGCGCCCCGGTCGCCATCTACCACCCGACCTACCTCATCCTGTCGGCCGGCGTGTCCAACGCCTTCCTCACCGGGGACCTGTTCAACCTGTACGTCGGTTTCGAGATGCTCCTCGTCTCGAGCTTCGTGCTCATCACCCTGGGCGGCTCCCGGGAGCGGATCCGGGCCGGGACGGTCTACATCGTCGTCTCGGTCCTCTCCTCCATCCTCTTCCTGGCCGCGATCGCCCTGGTCTACGCCGCGACCGGCACCGTCAACATGGCCCAGCTCTCCCAGCGGATGGGGGAGATCGACCCGGGCACCCAGCTGGTCCTGCAGCTCATGCTGCTCGTGGCCTTCGGCATCAAGGCGGCGGTCTTCCCGCTGCACGCGTGGCTGCCGGACTCCTACCCGACGGCCCCCGCGCCCGTCACCGCCGTCTTCGCCGGCCTGCTCACCAAGGTCGGCGTGTACGCGATCATCCGGATGCAGACGCTGATCTTCCCCGATGACCGCGTCGACGACCTGCTCATGGTCGTGGCCCTGGTGACCATGGTGGTGGCGATCCTCGGCGCCGTGGCGCAGCAGGACCTCAAGCGACTGCTCTCCTTCACCCTCGTCAGCCACATCGGCTACATGGTGTGGGGCGTGGGCATGTCCAGCGAGGTCGGCCTGTCCGCCGCGATCTTCTACGTCGTCCACCACATCACCGTGCAGACGGCGCTGTTCCTCGTCGCGGGGCTCATCGAACGGCGGGGCGGCACCACGTCGCTGGCGCGCCTCGGGTCGCTCGCGCGGCTGGCGCCGGTCCTCGCCGTCATGTACTTCCTGCCCGCGATGAACCTCGCCGGGATCCCGCCGATGTCCGGCTTCCTCGGCAAGGTCGGCCTCATCGAGGCGGGCGCCGGCCGGGGGACCGCGCTGGACTGGACCCTCATCGCGGCGTCGCTGGTCACCAGCCTGCTCACGCTCTACGCGGTGAGCAAGGCGTGGAACCAGGCCTTCTGGCAGGAGGCGCCGGACTCGCTGCCCGAGACCACCCTGCCCCGGTCGATGATGGGACCGACGGCAGCGCTGGTGGTCATGTCCCTCGGCTTCACGCTCATCGCCGGCCCGCTGTTCGCCTACACCGAGCGCGCCGCTCGGGACCTGCGCGCGCAGACCCCCTACGTCCTCGCCGTCCTGCCCGACGGCGAGCGCGGGTCCGGACAGTCCTCCGACGTCGCCGAGGAGGGTGAACGGACCCGCGAGTCCGACCCGGAGAGCGAGGAACGGATGACCGGGGAGGTGCCATGACCAAGGAGAGCCCGGTGCAGCAGCAGGCCGCCGAGCCACAGCGCCGGCGCCGGTTCCGCCCGCGCGCGAACTGGGGGGTCCTGCTCTGGCTCACCATCGTGTGGGTCTTCCTCTGGGGCGACCTGACCTTCGCCAACGTCGTCATCGGCCTGTTCCTGGCCGTGCTCGTCACCACCGTCCTGCCCTTGCCCCCCACGCCCTTCGACGGCCGGTTCCGCCCGTGGGGCGTCATCCTGCTCGTCACCCGCTTCCTGTGGGACGTCGTCAAGGCCTCCATCGAGGTCGCTGCGCTCGCCCTGCGCAAGGAGCCCCCGCGCGGCGCCGTCATCCGGGTCCGGCTGCGCAGCCACAACGACGTCTACCTCACGATGGTGGCCGGGATGACCACCCTCGTCCCCGGCTCCGTGGTCATCGAGGCGCACCGGGTCACCGGCACCCTCTACCACCACATCCTCGACCTCGACATGCACGGCGGCCTGGAGCGCGCGCACCAGTCGGTCCTGGAGCAGGAGGAGCGCATCCTGCGGGCCTTCGCCAGCCGCGAGGAGCTCATCGAGGCCGGCCTGGTCCCGGGCAGCTCCACCCGGTCCGGCACCCTCGACGGCGCCACGCACGACCGCGTCAGCGCGGACATCGACGCCCGGAGGGAGGCGGAGTCGTGATCGGCTTCTACATCGCCGCCTCGGTCATCCTGTTCGCCGCCGGGTTCCTCGCGCTGAGCCGGATCGAGCGCGGGCCCAGCATGTTCGACCGGATCCTCGGCCTCGACGTCACCACCGCCGTCCTCATCGGGATGGTCACCGTCGTCGCCGCGGCGACCAAGCGGACCGACCTCGTGCCCGTGCTCATCGTGCTGGCCCTCGTCGGCTTCATCGGTTCCACGGCGATCGCCCGCTTCGCCGCGGCGGAGTCCGCGGACGAGGGCCGCATCCTCACCCGCGAGGAGATGGAGCGGATCCTCGCCGAGCGCGAGGCCCAGGTGGACGCCGACGACGACCAGGACGGGGACGACGAGGGCGGCACCGTCATCGTCGCCGTCGACGCCGACAGCGACGAGACCGAGCTCGACGAGGGTCAGGAGGGTCGATGACCATGGAGACCGCACTCGACATCCTCGCCGGCGTCCTCCTCGTCTGCGGTGCGCTGCTCGCGCTCGTCGCGGGCCTGGGCCTGCAGCGCTTCCCCGACCTGCTCTCCCGGATGCACGCGGCCACCAAGCCGCAGGTGCTCGGGCTCATGCTGCTGATGATCGGCCTGGGCATCGAGCTGCGCAGCTGGCACGTGGGCATCACGCTCATGCTCGTCGTGGCCTTCCAGCTCGTGACCGGCCCGATCTCCGCGCACATGCTCAGCCGGGCCGGCTACCGCACCGGCAAGGTGGAGCACTCGCTGCTCGTCGTCGACGAGCTCACCGAGGACCTCGAGCGCGCCGAGAAGCTCGACGAGCTCGACCGTCAGGAGCTGGAGCGGCGGCGGACGGCCGACCTCGAGGCGGAGCAGCGGGACGCGCGCGGCGCCCCCGCCGACGGCTGACCCGCCACCGATGGCTCGCACCGGTCGGAGGCGAGCCGTGGGGCGTCAGGTCGACTTCTTCTCGATCGGCCCGCCGTACCACTTCGCCGCACCGGCCTGGGCGAGCTGGCGGCTCAGCCCGACGACGGCGCCGCTGACGGCCGCGAACACCATGACCTCGGTCAGGCTGATCGTGGGGTCGTCCTGCTCGTCGCTCGGCGGCTTGTGCCCCGTGACGGCCTTCCAGCCGAGGTCGAGGAGCTTGTTGGCGAGCAGCCCGGCGACCACTGCCGAGCCCGCGCTGACGATCTTCCACCCGATGTCCATGTCACTCCGTCCGTTCGACTGGGACCAACCTAGCGGCGCCGGTGACCCGATGCACACCGCCCGGCCGGGCCACCGCCCGCCTGCACGAGCGGGGTAGCATGGGCGGTACGACAGGGGAGCACCGGACGGTGCTGAGAGTGCGGCACGGGCCGCAGACCCTCGAACCTGCTCCGGTTAACACCGGCGAAGGAAGTCGGGACTTCTCTCCCGGGCCGCCGCGCCCGACCCCTCCTTGCACCTGAGGAGGACGCATGACCATGAGCACCATCCGCCGCACCGCCGCCGCCCTGGCGGCCGCCACGCTCACGCTGGGCGCGTGCAGTGCCGCGACCGACCGCAGCGACACCACGGACGGGGAGTCGGTCCTGCGGGTGGTCACCCACGACTCCTTCCACCTCAGCGACGGGCTGCTCGCCGACTTCGAGGAGCGCACCGGGCACAGGATCGAGCACATCACCCCGGGCGACGCCGGGGCCCTGGTCAACCAGCTCGTCCTCACCCGGGACAACCCCCTCGGCGACGTCGTCTACGGCATCGACAACTCCTTCGCGGCGCGCGCGGTGGAGGAGGGCGTCCTCGCCCCCTACGCCTCGCCCGCCGCCACCCAGACCGTGTTCGACGACGCCCTCACCGCCGTCGACTTCGGTGACGTGTGCATCAACGTCGACCACCAGTGGTTCGCCGACGAGGGCATCCCCGAGCCGCAGACGCTGGAGGACCTCACCGACCCCGCCTACGCCGACCTCCTCGTCGTCACGAACCCGGCCACGTCCTCGCCCGGCCTGGCCTTCCTCCTCGCCACGGTCGGTGCCTTCGGGCAGGACGGCTGGCAGGACTACTGGCGCGACCTCACCGCGAACGGGGTCCGCGTCGTCGAGGGCTGGTCCGACGCCTACTACGTGGACTTCTCCGGCTCCGAGGGCGCGGGCCCGCGTCCGCTCGTCCTCTCCTACTCCTCCTCGCCCGCCGCGGAGGTGCCCGAGGACGGCTCCGAGCCGCGCACGGGCGCCCTCCTGGACACCTGCTTCCGGCAGACCGAGTACGCGGGCGTGCTGACGGGTGCGGAGAACGTCGACGGCGCCCAGGAGTTCATCGACTTCCTCCTCTCCCCGGAGGTGCAGGCCGACATCCCGGGCAGCATGTACATGTACCCGGTGATGCAGGGCATCGAGTTGCCCCAGGCGTGGTCCGAGCACGCCCCGCCCAGCGAGCAGCCGCACGAGGTGGACCCGCAGGACATCGCCGACAACCGGGACGCGTGGATCGAGGCGTGGACCGAGATCGTCGTCGGGTGACCGGAGGGAGGCGGACGGCGACGGCGGGCCGCGGGCCGGCGGCGGTCCTCGGGTGGGCGGTCGCGGCCGGGGTGCCGCTCCTCTTCCTGTCCGTCTTCTTCCTGTGGCCGGTCCTCACGATGGTGGGGCGTGGCTTCCTGCCGGGCGGCGTCCTCGACCTCGGCGGTATCGGCGAGGTCTTCGCCCGCCCCCGCACCTGGCGCGTCGTCGGCACCACCGTGGGGCAGTCGCTCACCGCCACCCTCGTGGCGCTGCTCCTCGGGCTGCCCGGCGCCTACGTCCTGTACCGGTGCCGCTTCCGCGGCCGACGGCTGGTGCGGGGCTTCATCACCGTGCCCTTCGTGCTCCCGACCGTCGTCGTGGGCGTCGCCTTCCGCTCCCTGCTCGTGGAGACCGGCCCGCTGGGCTTCCTCGGCATCGACGGCACCTTCGCGGCCGTCGTCGCGGCCCTCGTCTTCTTCAACTACGCGCTCGTCGTGCGCACGGTCGGCGGGCTGTGGGAGCGCCTCGACCCCCGCGCCGAGGAGGCGGCCCGCAGCCTCGGCGCCTCCTCCTGGCGGGCGTTCCGCACCGTGACCCTGCCCGCGCTGGCCCCTGCGATCGTCTCGGCGGGGGCCGTCGTCTTCCTCTTCTGCGCCACCTCCTTCGGCGTCGTCCTCACGATGGGCGGCCTGCGCTACGGCACGATCGAGACCGAGGTCTGGATCCAGACGACGCAGTTCCTCGACCTGCGGGCGGCGGCCGTGCTCTCGGTGCTCCAGCTCGGCGTCGTCGGCCTGGCCCTGGTCCTCGCCGGCCGGGCCCGCCGCCGCTACGACCGCTCGCTGCGGCTGCGGACCGACCGCTCCGCCACCCGCCCGCTGCGGCTGCGCGGCCGGGGCACGGCACTGGGCAGCGACGTGCTGCCCACCGCGGTCACCGCCGCCGTGGTCCTCGGGCTGCTCGTGCTGCCGCTGGCCTACCTCGCCGTCGGCTCGCTGCGCGCGCCGGAGGGCTGGGGGCTGGGCAACTACCGGCGGCTCGGCAGCACGGGCGGGGCCAACACCCTCACGGTCACCGTCTGGGAGGCGGCCGCCAACTCCCTGCGGGCGGCGGTGGACGCGACCGTCATCGCCGTCGTCGTCGGCACGCTCGTGGCCGTGGTGGTCTCGCGGCGGCCGCGGTCCCGCGGCGGGCGGCGGGTGCTCGGGGTGCTGGACGCCGTCTTCATGCTGCCGCTGGGGGTCTCGGCGGTGACCGTCGGCTTCGGTTTCCTCATCACCCTCGACTCCCCGCCGCTGGACCTGCGCGGATCGGCCGTCATCGTCCCGATCGCCCAGGCGGTGGTGGCGGTGCCCATCGTCGTGCGGACCGTGCTGCCGGTGCTGCGCGCGATCGACCCCCGGCTGCGGGAGGCCGCCGCGGTGCTCGGCGCGTCCCCCGGCCGGGTGCTGGCCAGCATCGACGGCCCCTTCCTCGTCCGCGGACTGGGGCTGGCGGTCGGCTTCGCCTTCGCCGTCTCGCTCGGGGAGTTCGGGGCGACGGCGTTCCTCGCCCGGCCCGAGGCACCGACCCTGCCGGTGGTCATCTTCCGGCTCATCGGCCGCCCCGGCGCTGAGAACTACGGCATGGCACTCGCCGCGTCCGTCGTGCTCGCGGTTCTCACGGCGACGGTCATGATGCTCGCCGAGCGCCTGCGAGGGGACAGGATGGGGACGTGGTGAGTGGCCTGGAGATCCGCGGCGCCGTCGTCAGCTACCCCGGTGGCCCGACGGCGGTGGACGACGTGAGCCTCGACGTCCCCGCGGGGGAGGTGCTCGCCCTCCTCGGCCCGTCCGGCTGTGGCAAGTCCTCGCTGCTGCGGGCGGTGGCCGGCCTGGAGCCGCTCGCCGCGGGCACGCTGCGCTGGGACGGTGCGGACGTGGCCCACCTGCCCGTCCACCGCCGGGGCTTCGGCCTGATGTTCCAGGACGGCCAGCTCTTCCCCCACCGGGACGTGGCCGGGAACATCGGCTACGGCCTGGTCCACCTCCCGCGCCACGAGCGGGAGGCCCGGGTGGCCGAGCTGCTCGAGCTCGTCGGCCTGGAGGAGTACGGGCCCCGCGCGGTGACCACCCTCTCCGGCGGTGAGCAGCAGCGGGTGGCCCTGGCCCGGTCGCTGGCCCCGCGCCCCCGGCTCCTGCTCCTCGACGAGCCGCTGTCCTCGCTGGACCGCTCGCTGCGCGAGCACCTGGCCGGCGAGCTGCGCGACATCATCCACGCGGCGGGGACGACGGCGATCTACGTGACCCACGACCACGACGAGGCCTTCACGGTCGCCTCCCGCATCGCCGTCATGTCCCGCGGCCGCATCCTGCAGGCCGACACCCCCGAGCGGCTGTGGCGCTCGCCGGCGGACGAGCAGGTGGCCCGCTTCCTCGGCTACGGGCCCGTGCTGGACGGATCCGTCACCGGCGGCGAGCTGCGCAGCCCCCTCGGGACGGCGCCGGTCGCAGGTCCCGCCGCGGACGGCAGCGTGCGGGTGGCGCTGGGCCCGCGGGCGCTGGTCCCCGCCACCGACGGCACGACCGTCCCGGTCCGCGGGTGGCGGGTGCGGCGCGGGGAGCGCGAGTTGGACGTGGTGCTCCCGGACGGGCAGGAGGCCGTCGTCCGCATCCCCGGCAGCCCCGACGACGGCGCCGCGCCCCCCGCCCTCACCGTCCGGCTCGCGCCGGACGAGGTGGTCCTCCTGCCGGGAGGCCCACGGTGAGCGAGCAGCTCATGCTCCTCGTGCTGGTGGCGGTGATCCTCGTGCCGGCCCTGCTCATCGCGCGCTCGATGCGGAAGGTCGGCCGCGGCAGCCGCCGTGTCGAGCGGCTGCAGCTGTGGGCCGCGCCGCGCGGCTGGGTGGTGCGGGGCTCGGCGCCCGAGCTGCTGGGGCGCTGGCAGTGCCACCCCTTCACGGCCCCGGAGCGGTACGTCGACGACGCCGTCACCGGCCCCTACCGCGAGCGCCAGGCGGCCTCCCTGCGGCTGGAGACCACATCGCCGGCGGAGGTGGTCCACGTCTTCACAGTGGAGCTGCGGGCCGCGGTGCCGGTGGTGCAGATGATGACGGACGGCGTCCCGGCCGCGGACCTCGGCCCGGGCGGCGCCGCCTGGCTGCGTGACCGGGCCCCGGGGGAGCTGTCGCTGCGGGTGGAGCGCGGCGTCGTCGTCGGCTGGCTCCCCGGGGAGCCGCTGCTCACCGAGCTGGACCGCTACCTCGACGTCCTCGTCGACGTCGCCGAGCGCCTGGAGTCCCTGGCGCACTGACCCGTCCCGCGCGAACCGCCCCCCGCCCATCCCGCCGAGTCCCCCCGTTTCGATCACCGTACGCCCCCGGCAGAGGGCGACCGGTGAGCGAGAAGGGCGAACTGGGCGGAAGGTCCGGTAGCGAGGGTGGTGGTGCGTGCCAGGGTGGGGGTCATGACCGAGCACATGCCGACCGACGAGCTGACACCGGACGCGAACGGACGCGGGACACCCCCGCAGCCCCCGGAGGCGACGGCGGACTGGAACCCGCGCGGCCCGCGGGTGCGTCGGGACCCGCTGGGCGCCTACGACGAGCTGCGCGCGCACTGCCCCGTCGCGCTCGGGGCGAGCGGGGCCTGGACGCTCTTCTCGCACGCTGACGTCATGGCGGCCGCCCGGGACGACCGGACCTTCTCCAACGGCGTCTCCCGCTTCCTCCAGGTTCCCAACGGTCTGGACGGGCCTACCCACACCGCCTATCGCGCGCTAGTGGACCGCTACTTCACCCCGGAGCGGATGCAGGAGCTAGAGCCGGTGATGCAGCGGGTGGCCGAGGAACTCGTCGCCACGCTCGAGGTCCCCGGGGAGATCGACGCCGTCGCGGTGGGGGCGCGGTTCGCGGTGCGTGCGCAGTGCGCCTGGCTCGGCTGGCCGGCGGAGCTGGAGGAGGAGCTGCTGCAGTGGATGGCGGACAACCACGCCGCCACCCGCTCCCGCGACACCGCGCGCACGGCGGAGGTCGCGCAGCGCTTCGACGCCATCATCCGCTCCCTGACCGACGCCCGGCGGCGGGCGGGCGACGCCGCGCCCGACGACGTCACCACCGAGCTGGTGCGCGACCGGGTGGAGGGCCGGGAGCTCAGCGACGAGGAGATCGTCTCGGTCCTGCGCAACTGGACCGGCGGTGACCTCGGCTCGATGGCGCTGTGCGTCGGCGTCGTCCTCACCTACCTCGCCGACCACCCCGAGCTGCAGGACCACCTCCGCTCCGGGGTCTCCGACCGCGAGCTCGACGCCGTCGTCGACGAGATCCTGCGCATCGATGACCCGTTCGTGGTCAACCGGCGGGTCACCACCGAGGCCGTGACGGTGGGCGGCCGGGAGATCGCCGCCGGCGAGCGCGTGTTCCTCAACTGGACCTCCGCCAACCGCGACCCCCGCATCTTCGGGGATCCGGACGCCTTCGACCCCGTCGGCAACGCGCCGTACAACCTCGTGTGGGGCATCGGCCGGCACGTGTGTCCCGGGCGGCCCCTGGCCCTGCTGGAGCTGCGGGCGGCGCTGCGCGCCCTCCTCGCCGGCACCACGGCGATCCTGCCGGACCCGAGCCGGGAGCGGCAGCGTGCCCTGCCGCCGGTCGGCGGCTTCGCGGCGGCTCCGCTGCGGCTGCGCTGAGGGCCTGACAGGCTAGGGGCAGTCCACGAAGGGAGAAGCTGCTGTGCTCGGACTACCCGACGGGGTCACTGCCCTCCTGTTCGACCTCGACGGCGTGCTCACCCAGACCGCGACCCTCCACACCCGCGCCTGGACCGAGACCTTCGACGCCGTCCTGCGGGACTACTCCGACCGGACCGGTGAGCCGTACGTCCCCTTCGACCCGGTGGCCGACTACGCCGCCCACGTCGACGGCAAGCGCCGCGCCGACGGCGTGCGTGACTTCCTCGGCAGCCGCGACATCACCCTGCCCCTCGGCACCCCGGGCGACAGCCCGGAGCGGGAGACGATCAACGGCATCGGCAACCGGAAGAACGAGCGCGTCCTGCAGCTCATGGCCTCCGAGGGGGTGGAGGTCTTCCCCGGCTCCCGCCGCTACCTGGAGGAGGCCCGGGCCCGGGGCCTGCGCTGCGCCGTCGTCTCCTCCAGCGCCAACGCCGCCCTCGTCCTCGACGTCACCGGCCTGGAGTCCCAGATCGACGTGCTCGTCGACGGCTCACTCGCCCACGCCCTCGGGCTGCCCGGCAAGCCCGCGCCCGACACCTTCCTGGAGGCCACCCGCCGGCTGGACGTCACGCCCGCGGAGTCGGCCGTCTTCGAGGACGCGCTCGCGGGGGTCGCGGCGGGTCGGGCGGGGAACTTCGGCTACGTCGTCGGGGTGGATCGCCTGGGCCAGGCCGAGGCGCTGCGTGAGGGCGGCGCCGACGTCGTCGTCGACGACCTGGCGGACCTCCTGTGAGCGGGTTCAGCCCGCCGGTCGAGCCCTGGTCCCTGCGGCAGCGGGACTTCGACCCGGACACCCTCGGGCAGATGGAGACCCTCTTCGCGCTGTCCAACGGGCACCTCGGGCTGCGCGGCAACCTGGACGAGGGTGAGCCCTACGAGCAGCAGGGCACCTACCTGTCCGGCTTCTTCGAGAAGCACCCGCTGCCCTACGCCGAGGGCGGCTACGGCTACCCGGAGGAGGGGCAGACGATCGTCAACGTCCCCAACGGCAAGCTCATGCGGCTGCTGGTGGACGACGAGCCCTTCGACATGCGCTACGGCCAGGTGCTCTCGCACGAGCGGGTGCTGGACTTCCGCAGCGGCACGCTGCGCCGGGAGACCGAGTGGGTCTCGCCCGCCGGCCGGCACGTCATCGTCCGCTCCACCCGGCTCGTCTCCTTCACCCACCGGGCCATCGCGGCCATCGCCTACGAGGTGGAGCCGGTCGACGGGCCCGCCCGGATCATCGTCCAGTCCATGCTCGTGGCGAACGAGGACCCCCCGGAGGTGGACAGCGCGGACCCGCGGGTGGCGGCGGCACTGCGCGACCCGCTCGTCAGGGTGGCGCGCGACGTCGAGCAGTGCGGCGCCGTCCTCGTCCACCGCACCCGGGCCAGTGGGCTGACCGTCGCGTCCGCCATGGACCACGACATCGAGTGCCCGAACCAGCACGAGGAGGAGCACGAGGCCCGCGACGACTGGGCGCGCAGCACCGTCGTCACCGTGCTCGACCCCGGCCAGACGCTCCGCGTGGTCAAGCACATCGCCTACGGCTGGTCCGCCACCCGCAGCGACCACGCGCTGCGCGACCAGGTGGCGGCGGCCCTCACCAGTGCCCGGTACGCGGGCTGGGACAGCCTGGTGCGCGAGCAGCGCGAGTACCTCGACGACTTCTGGAGCACCGCCGATGTCGAGGTGGACGGCGACCCGATCCTCCAGCAGGCGGTGCGCTTCAGCCTCTTCCAGGTGCTCCAGGCCGGGGCCCGCGCCGAGCGGCGCGCGATCGGCGCCAAGGGGCTGACCGGCACCGGCTACAACGGTCACACCTTCTGGGACATCGAGGGCTTCGTGCTGCCCGTGCTCACCATGACGGCGCCCGACGCCGCCGCGGATGCTCTGCGCTGGCGCGCCTCGACCCTGCCGCTCGCCCGCGCCCGCGCGCAGACCCTCGGCCTGGCCGGGGCGGCCTTCCCCTGGCGCACCATCCACGGGGAGGAGACCTCCGCCTACTGGCCGGCGGGTACGGCCGCCTTCCACCTCAACGCCGACATCGCCCGGGCCTTCGAGATCTACCGGCTCACCACGGGCGACACCGCCCTGGAGCGGGAGTGCGGGGCGGAGGTGCTCGTCGAGACGGCCCGACTGTGGATCTCCCTGGGCCACCACGACCGTGCCGGTACGTGGCACGTGCAGGGGGTCACCGGGCCGGACGAGTACACCGCCGTCATCGACGACAACGTCTTCACCAACCTCATGGCGGCCCGCAACCTGCGGGCCGCGGACGAGGCCTGCGGCCGCAACCCGGACATCGCCGAGCAGCTGGGGGTGGACGACGACGAGCGCGAGGCCTGGCGGGCGGCCGCCGACGCCGTCCACATCCCCTACGACAGGGAGCTCGGCGTCCATCCCCAGTGCGAGGGCTTCACCCGCTACGGGGAGTGGGACTTCCACGACGAGACGCAGTACCCGCTCATGCTCCACGCCCCCTACTTCCAGCTCTACCGCAAGCAGGTGGTCAAGCAGGCCGACCTCATGCTGGCGATGCACTGGTGCGGGGAGGAGTTCACGGCCAAGGACAAGGCGTGGAACGTGGACTACTACGAACGCCGCATCGTGCGGGACTCCTCGCTGTCGGCCTGCACCCAGGCGGTGATGTGTGCGGAGGTGGGGCACGTCGAGCTGGCGCACGCCTACCTGCACGAGGCCGCCCTGGTGGACCTGCGGGACCTGCAGGGCAACACGAACCAGGGCATCCACATCGCCTCGGCCGCGGGGGCGTGGACGGCGATCGTCGACGGCCTGGGCGGCATGCGCGAGGGCGGTGAGCGGCTGTGCGTCTCGCCGGCCCTGCCTGCCTCGGTGCGCCGGCTGTCGTTCCGGGTGCTGTGGCGTGGGATGGCGGTCAAGGTGGAGGCAACGCACGAGGACGTCACCGTCACCCTGCTGGCGGAGGACGGGGAGGAGCTGCCGATGCGGGTCTACGACGAGGAGGTCACGGTGCGGATGGGGGAGCCGGTCACCCGGCCGGTGCGCCCGCCCGAGCCGCTGCTGCCCGAGCCGCCCCAGCCGGTCGGCCGGGCCCCGCGCCCCGCCGGCCGGGAGCCGCTGCCGCTCGCCTGGAGCGCGGAGTGAGCGCCGCCGGCCCCGGCGAGGAGGCGGCGCTCGCCGCCATGGAGGCGGCCGGGCTGGAGGCCGTGGTCACCCGGCACGGGATGGTGCGCAGCCTGGAGGAGGCGGCCGCCGCGCGTGGCGTGGAGCCGGCCGCGATCATCAAGACGATCGTCGTGCGCCGGGCGGAGGACGACTACCTCTTCGTCCTCGTGCCCGGTGACCGGTCCATCTCCTGGCCCAAGCTGCGCGCCCTGCTCGGGGTGAGCCGGCTGTCCATGCCCGACGCCGCCACGGCCAAGGAGGTCACCGGCTACGAGCGCGGGACGATCACGCCCTTCGGGGCGCTGCACGCCTGGCCGGTCGTCGCCGACACCCGCGTGCAGGGCACGGTGTCGATCGGGGCCGGTGCCCACGGCGTCGCCGCCACCGTCGACGGCACCGAGCTCGTCACCGCCCTGGACGCCCAGGTCGCCGACGTCACCGAGTAGCCGGCCCACTCGCTCCCCCCTTCCCCCCCCACACACACCGCCGAGAGCAGACTTGTCCCGCCGGCGCCGCGCTCGCGCGGCCCGGAACAACTCAGCTGTGGGCGCAGGGAAGGCTCCCCCCCACACCGCCGAGAGCAGACTTGTCCCGCCGGGACCGTCGCTCGGGCCCGGGACAACTCTGCTCTCGGCGCGGAGGGGCTCGCGCGGGGCTGGGGGCTACTGCAGCAGGGTGCGGTCGTCCAACTCGGCGCCCTTGACCTGCTCGAAGGCCCTGAGGAGGTCCTGGACGGTGGCGCGCTGCTTGCGCTCGCCGGCGATGTCCACCACCACCCGGCCCTCGTGCATCATGACGAGCCGCGTGCCCACCCGCAGGGCCTGGTCCATGTTGTGCGTGACCATGAGCGTGGTGAGGTTGTGACGCTCCACCGCCTCGGCGGTCAGCCGGGTGATGAGCTCGGCGCGCTTGGGGTCGAGCGCCGCGGTGTGCTCGTCGAGCAGGAGGATCTTCGGCTCGCTGAAGGTGGCCATGAGCAGGGACAGCGCCTGGCGCTGACCACCCGAGAGCAGCCCGACCTTCATCTTCAGCCGGTTCTCCAGGCCGAGCTCCAGCGAGGCGAGCTCCTGCCGGAAGAAGTCCCGCTTGCCCCGCGTCACCCCGAGCCGCAGGCCGCGGGGCTTGCCGCGGGCGAAGGCGATGGCGAGGTTCTCCTCGATCGTCATGTCCGGCGCGGTCCCCGCGAGTGGGTCCTGGAACACCCGCCCGACGTGGGCGGCTCGCCGGTGGTCGGGCTGGCGGGTGACGTCGCGGCCGTCGACGACGACGTTCCCGGTGTCCGGTGAGAGCTTGCCGGCGACGATGTTGAGCATCGTCGACTTGCCCGCGCCGTTGGAGCCGATGACGGTGGTGAACTCGCCCGGTTGCAGCTGCAGGGAGATCCCGTCCAGGGCCACCCGCTCGTTGGGGGTGCCGGCGAAGAAGGTCTTCCTCACGGAGTCGAGCTGGAGCACGTCAGTCCCCTCCCGTCGTCGACGTCGCCGCGGTGCGCCGCAGCGAGCGCAGGGCGCCGATGCGCCGGAACGCGCCCCACTTCGGCAGCACCAGCGCGATGACCACGAGGACGGCGGAGACGAGCTTCATGTCGTTGGGGTCCAGGCCCACCTGCAGGGCGATCTGGATGGTCACGCGGTAGAGCACCGAGCCGAGCGCCACCGCGAGGGTGGAGATGATGATGACCCGGGAGCCGAAGACGGCCTGGCCGAGGATCACCGAGGCGAGGCCGGCGATGATGAGGCCGATGCCCATGGAGATGTCGGCGAAGCCCTGGAGCTGGGCGACGAGCGCGCCGCACAGGCCCACGAGGCCGTTGGACAGCGCGAGGCCGAGGATCTTCGTGCGGTCGGTGTTGACGCCGAAGCTGCGGATCATCTCCTCGTTGTCGCCCGTGGCCTGCATGGCCAGCCCGGTGTCGGTGTGGAGGAACCAGTCCAGCAGCACCTTCACCACGACGACGAGCGCGGCGAAGATCGCGATCGAGTAGGCGGTGCCGAGCAGCCCGTTCTCCCGCAGCGGGGTCAGCAGCGTGTCCTCGCGCAGCAGCGGCACGTTGGCCCCGCCCATGATGCGCAGGTTGATCGAGTACAGCCCGATCTGGGTGAGGATGCCCGCGAGCAGCGGGTTGATCCCGCCCTTGGTGTGGAGCAGCCCGGTGATGACGCCGGCGGCCAGCCCCGCCACGCCCGCGGCGAGCGTGGCGACGGCCGGATGGGTGCCCCCGGTGATGAGGATGGCCGCCGTCGCGGCACCCGTGGTGAAGCTGCCGTCGACGGTGAGGTCCGGGAAGTTGAGGATCCGGAAGGTGAGGTAGACCCCCAGTGCCATCACCGCATAGATGAGGCCGAGCTCGACTGCTCCGATCATGCGTGCGTCACTCGATGACGGTGTCGGCGCGCTCGAGGACCTCGGCGGGCAGCTCCACGCCCATCCGCTCCGCGGCGGCGGGGTTGACGGTGAGCGCGAGCTCCGTCTGGGTCTCGATGGGCATCTCGGCCGGGTCGGCGCCGTCCTGCAGCACCCGCAGCGCCATCTCCCCGGTCTGGCGGCCCAGCTCCTCGTAGTCGATGCCGTAGGTGGCGATGGCCCCGCGCTCGACGGTGTCGCCCTCGGCCGCGATGACCGGCAGGGACTTGGACTCGGCCACCTGGAGGAGGGACTCGATGCCGGAGACGACGGTGTTGTCCGTGGGCACGTAGAAGGCGTCGACCTCGAGGGAGTCGGCGGCCTGCTGGACCTCACCGGAGTTGGTCACGGTCGCGACCTCGATCGTGATGCCGAGGGCCTCGGCCGCCTCCTGGGCGAGCTCCACCTGGATCTCGGAGTTGACCTCGCCCGAGCTGTAGACGATGCCGACGGTCCGGGCGTCGGGGGCGATCTCCTGGAGGAGCTGCAGCTGCTCCTCCACCGGGTTGAGGTCGCTCGTGCCGGTGAGGTTGCCGCCGGGCGCCTCCCAGCTGTCCACCAGGCCGGCCTCGAGCGGGTCGGTGACCGCGGTGATGAGGATCGGGGTGTCGGTGATCGCCTGGGCCGTGGCCTGCGCCGTCGGCGTGGCGATCGCGAGGATGAGGTCGAGGTCGGCCGAGGCGAAGGTGTTGGCGATGGAGGTCGCCGTCGCCTGGTCGTTCTGGGCGTTCTGCTCGTCGTACTCGACCTCGACCCCCGCGTCCGCCAGCGCGGCCTTGAAGCCGTCACGCGCGGCGTCGAGCGCCGGGTGGGAGACGATCTGGGTGATGCCGATCGAGTACGACTCGCCGTCGGCGCCGCCTGAGGTGGCGGTCTCGGTCTCGGACCCGCCGCCGTCCTCACTGCCGCAGCCGGCGAGGGCGAGGGCGGAGACGGCCAGGGCGGCACCGGCCAGCCGGAGGGATGAGCGCTTCATCGGAGGTCCTTCCTGGGGCATGTCGCGTCGTCCGAGGGTACTGGACGTGCCCGCTATCTGAGAACGACATCTCACTGCTCGGTTGACGGGAGCAGAGGGACCGGGGTCGCTACGTTAGGGCCCATGGTCAACCACCGGTACCTCGGCAACAGCGGTCTGAAGATCTCCGAGATCGTCTACGGCAACTGGCTCACCCACGCCTCGCAGGTGGAGAACGACGTCGCCACGCGCTGCGTCCACGCCGCGCTCGACGCCGGCATCTCCAGCTTCGACACGGCGGACACCTACGCCAACACCCGGGCGGAGGAGGTGCTCGCCGACGCCCTCGCGGGGGTGCCGCGCCACGAGCTGGAGATCTTCACCAAGGTGTACTTCCCCATCGGGAACAAGGGGCCCAACGACACCGGCCTGTCGCGCAAGCACGTCATGGAGGGGATCGAGGGCTCCCTGCGCCGCCTGCGCACCGACTACGTCGACCTCTACCAGGCCCACCGCTACGACGTCGAGACGCCGCTGGAGGAGACGATGCAGGCCTTCGCCGACATCGTGCGCCAGGGCAAGGCGCTGTACATCGGCGTCTCGGAGTGGCCGGCGGACAAGCTGCGCGAGGGGCACGCGCTGGCCCGGGAGCTCGGCTTCCAGCTGGTCTCGAACCAGCCGAAGTACTCCATGCTGTGGCGGGTGATCGAGGCGGAGGTCGTGCCGACCTCCCGTGAGCTCGGCATCGGGCAGATCGTCTTCTCGCCGGTCGCCCAGGGCATCCTCACCGGCAAGTACCGTCCCGGCCAGGCCGTGCCCGAGGGCTCGCGCGCCGCGGACACCAAGGGTGGGGCGCAGATGATCGACCGCGACCTCCACGACGACGTCCTCCTCACCCGGGTCCAGGAGCTGCGGCCCGTGGCCGAGGAGCTCGGGCTCACGATGGCGCAGCTCGCCGTCGCCTGGGTGCTGCAGAACGAGAACGTCTCCGCCGCCATCATCGGCGCCTCGCGCCCGGAGCAGGTCGCCGAGAACGTCGCCGCCTCCGGCGTCGAGCTGCCGGCCGAGGTCCTCACCCGGATCGACGAGATCCTCGGGGACTCCGTCGAGCGCGACCCGTCGCTGACGGAGGTCCCGAAGAAGCGGTTCGCCTAGTCGAGGACGACGTCGGCCCGGTCGAGGAGCGCGGCGGGGATCTCCACGCCCATGCGCTCGGCAGCCGCGGGGTTCACGGTGAGCAGGAGCTCGTCGTAGGTCTCGACCGGCATCTCGGCCGGGTCGGCGCCCTCCTGGAGGATCTCCACGGCCATCTCGCCCGTGCGGTAGCCCAGCTGCTCGTAGTCGACGCCGTAGGTGGCGATCGCCCCGCGCTCCACGCTCTCGCCGTCGGCGGTCACGAGTGGGACGGACCTGGCCTCGGCCACCTGGAGCAGGGACTCGAACGCGGCCACCACGGTGTTGTCGGTGGGCATGAAGTAGGCGTCGACGTCGAGGGAGTCGGCGGCCTGCTGCACCTCGCTGGAGTTCGTCACCGTCGCCACCTCGATCTCGACCCCGAGGTCCCCGGCGGCCTCGCGGGCCAGCTCGACCTGGATCTCGGAGTTCACCTCGCCGGAGCTGTGCACGATGCCGATCGTCTCGGCGTCGGGCGCCAGCTCGGTGATGAGGCCGAGCTGCTCGCCGACGGGGTTGAGGTCACTGGTCCCCGTGACGTTGCCGCCGGGGGCCTCCCAGCTGTCGACCAGCCCGGCCTCCTGCGGCTCGGTGACGGCCGTGAAGAGGATCGGGGTGTCGGTGATCGCCTGGGCGGTGGCCTGCGCCGTCGGGGTCGCGATCGCGAGGATGAGGTCGTGGCCGGAGCCGGCGAAGCCGTTGGCGATGGAGATCGCCGTCGCCTGGTCGCCGCTGGCGCTCTGCTCGTCGAACTCCACCTGGAGGCCGGCGTCCTCCAGGGCGGCCTTGAATCCCTCGCGCGAGGCGTCGAGGGAGGGGTGGGCGGCGATCTGGGTGATGCCGATGGAGTAGGTCCGTGCCTCCTCGGCGGCGTCGGTGCCGTCGGTGCCGTCGCCCGAGGCCGGCCCCGGGTCGGCGTCGTCCGTGCCGCACCCGGCGAGCACGAGGGTCGAGGCGGCCAGGGCGGCCGCGGCGAGCCGGAGGGATGAGCGCTTCATCGAGGTCCTTCCAGGAGCGACGTCGGTCGTGGTGAGGCTACTTGACCCGTCCGCGGGCCGAGAACGGATTACCACCACTCGGGCAGGGCGGCGGGGGTGGACCGGGCGGTGCGGCTGCGGGACGATGCGGCCATGGCGATCGAACCGGACACCAAGGACTGGACCTGGGTGCTGGAGCGCACCTGCCCGCAGTGCGGCGTCGAGGCCGCGGCGCACTCGCCGGCAACCGTCCCCGACGTGCTGCGGGACGCCGTCGTGCGCTGGGAGGCCGTGCTGCGGCGCCCGGACGTCGCCCGCCGCCCGGACGACTCCACCTGGTCACCGCTGGAGTACGCGGCCCACGTGCGGGACGTGTGCGCCGTCTTCGCCGGGCGCCTGGAGCTCATCCTCACCGAGGACCACCCGACCTTCCCGGACTGGGACCAGGACGCCGCTGCGCGCGAGGGCCGCTACGGCGAGCAGGACCCCGGCACGGTGGCCGAGGAGCTTGCCGCCAACGCCCGCGCCGTCGGCGCCGCGTTCGCCGCCGTCCCCCAGGAGGAGTGGGAGCGCAGCGGGCTGCGCAGCAACGGGTCCCCCTTCACCGTGCGCACCCTGGGCCAGTACTTCCTCCACGACGTCCTGCATCACCTGCACGACGTCGGCGGCTGACGGGTCAGCCCGCCCGCAGGAGGAGGACGACGACGTTGGCCAGCGCGATGACCAGCGCGGCGTAGAAGGGCGCGCGCCCCGGGCGCCCGAGCGACCCGACGGCGAGCAGCCCCGCGCCCGCGAGGACGGCCCACCCCCAGGCGGGGACGGGCGCCTCGGGGCCGAGCACCGCCGTCGCCGTGCCGGCGAGGAGGACGACGACGACGAGTACGCCGGAGGCCCGCCGCCCGATCCGGTGCGGCAGGCCGCGCACGCCGGTGGCGGCGTCATCGGCGAGGTCCGGCAGCACGTTGACCACGTGCGCCCCGGCCCCGAGCAGCCCGCCGACCACGAGCATCCACGCGGGCGGCAGCACGGGCGGGTCGAGCGCCAGCCAGGGGACCGCCGGCAGCGCGCCGAAGGCCAGCACGTAGGGCAGCCAGGACAGCACCGTGGACTTGAGCCCGAGGTTGTAGGCCCAGCCGCCGCCGACGAGGACGAGGTGGGCGAGGGCCGCGGGAAGCCCGAGGGCGAGCGAGGACCCGACGCAGGCCACCACCGCCACGGCGAGCGCGGCCGTGAGGGTCCGGGTACCGAGCTCGCCGGTCGCGAGCGGCTTGTCCGCGCGGCCGACGGCGCGGTCGCGGGCGGCGTCGAGGAGGTCGTTGGACCAGCCGATCGTCAGCTGCCCGGTGAGCACGGCCAGCCCCACGAGCGCCGTGACCGCGCCGGGCGCACCGGCCTCGACGGCCAGCAGCACCGCCAGGGCGGTGACGACGAGCGTCGGGGGCAGGTGCGAGGCGCGCGCGAGGGCGAGGACGGTGCGCACCCGTGGAGGCTACCGGCGGACCGCCGATCCCGGGCGGCGGGCGGCGCGGGCCCGTACGCTCGCGCTGTGACCGTCCTGCTCGCCGTCGAGCCCGTCCTGCCGGAGCACCGCTACACCCAGAGCGAGCTCACCGACGCGCTGGTGGACATCATCGGGCTCGACGAGCGCGGGGAGCGGCTCATCCGGCGGATCCACGCCGGCTGCGAGGTCGGCCACCGGCACATCGCCCTGCCGATCGACCGCTACGCGGCCCTCACCGACTTCGGCCAGACCAACGACGCCTTCATCGAGGCCGCCGTCGATCTCGGGGCGCGGGCGCTCACCCGGGCGCTGGACGGGGCGGGGCTGACCGTGGAGGACCTCGACGTCATCGTCTCGGTCACCATCACGGGCCTGGCCGTGCCCTCGCTCGAGGCGCGCATCGCCGAGCGGGTGGGGCTGCGCCCCGACGTCGTGCGGGTGCCGATCGTCGGGCTCGGCTGCATGGCGGGGGCAGCCGGGACGGCGCGGCTGCACGACCTCCTCGCCGGCCGTCCCGGGGCGGTCGGCGCGCTCGTCAGCGTCGAGCTGTGCTCGCTCACCGTGCAGCGCGGTGACGACTCCGGCGCCAACCTCGTGGCCAGCGGCCTGTTCGGGGACGGGGCCGCCGCCGTCGTCGCCGTCGGCGACGAGCACCCGCGCGCCGCCGAGCGCAGGAACACGTCAGCCCTCGACGCGGGTGGTGTGTCCCCACCCCCACCGAGAGCCGAGCTGTCCCGCCGGGCCATGCCCCGGGTGGTCGGCTCGGCGAGCCGGCTCTACGCCGGGACCGAGGCGGTGATGGGCTGGGACGTGCGCTCCACGGGGCTGCGGATCGTGCTCGGGGCGGAGGTGCCGGACCTCGTCCGGGACAACGTCGGCCGTGACGTCGCCGCCTTCCTCGCCCAGCACGGCCTGACCATCGCGGACGTCGACTGGTGGGTGTGCCACCCCGGCGGGCCGAAGGTCATCGACTCCCTCGCCGCCACGCTCGGCCTGCCCCGCGAGACGCTCGCGCTCACCACGCAGTCGCTGCGCGAGGTGGGCAACCTGTCCTCCGCCTCGGTGCTCCACATCCTGCGCACCGCCCTCGACGCCCAGCCCGCCCCCGGTACCCACGGCCTCATGATGGCCATGGGCCCGGGCTTCAGTCTCGAGCTCGTCCTGCTGGAGGCCACATGAGCTCCGCGGTCCTCTTCACGGTCCTCGTCGGTGCCGTCGCCCTGGAGCGGCTGGCCGAGCTGGTGGTCGCCCAGCGCAACGCCCGCTGGGCCTTCGCCCGCGGCGGCCGGGAGACCGGCGCCGGCCACTACCCGGTCATGGTGCTCCTCCACACCGGCCTGCTCGTGGGCTGCCTCGCGGAGGTGTGGCTGGCCGACCGGCCCTTCGTGCCGGCCCTCGGCTGGCCCATGCTCGCCCTCGCCCTGGGCTCCCAGGCGCTGCGCTGGTGGTGCATCGCCACCCTCGGGCCGCGGTGGAACACCCGCGTCATCGTCGTGCCCGGCCTGCCGCTCGTCGCGCGCGGGCCCTACCGGTGGCTGCGTCACCCCAACTACGTGGCCGTCGTCGTCGAGGGCTTCGCCCTGCCGCTGGTCCACTCCGCCTGGCTCACCGCCGCCGTCTTCACCGCCGCCAACACTGCGCTGCTCACCGTGCGGATCCGGACGGAGAACCGGGCGCTCGCGGACGCCGCACCGGGGCGCTGACGTGGCGATCGACCTCGTCGTCGCCGGCGGTGGTCCCGCCGGGCTGGCCACCGCGCTCCACGCCGTCGCCGCGGGGATGTCCGTCGTCGTGCGCGAGCCGCGCGAGGGGGTGGTGGACAAGGCGTGCGGCGAGGGCGTCATGCCCGGTGGGGTCGCGCAGCTCGCGGCGCTCGGCGTGGACCCCGCCGGCCGCGAGCTCGTGGGGATCCGCTACTGCGCGCCCGGCCGCCGGGCCGAGACCCGCTTCCGCGGCACGCCCGGCCGCGGCGTGCGGCGCACCGAGCTCCACCGGGCGCTGCGCGAGGCGGTGCTGGAAGCGGGGGTGCCCGTCGAAAGGGGCCGGGTGCGGGAGGTGGTGCAGCAGCCGGGCGGCGTCGTCGTCGACGGCGAGCGGGCCGGCCACCTCGTCGTCGCCGACGGCCTGCACTCACCGCTGCGGCGCGCCCTCGGGCTGGAGGCCAGGGTGCGGGGCCCGGCCCGGTACGGGCTGCGCCGCCACGTGCGCCTGGCGCCGTGGACGGACCACGTCGAGGTGCACTGGGCCGCGCACAGCGAGGCCTACGTGACGCCGGTGGCCGACGACGAGGTCGGCGTCGCCGTCCTCACCGCCCGCCGCGCGCCCTACGAGACCCAGCTCGCCGAGTTCCCCGAGCTGCTCGCCCGGCTGGGCGGCGCGCCGCCGTCGTCCTCCGTCAGGGGTGCCGGACCACTGCGCCAGGAGTCCCGGCGGCGCGTGACGGGCCGGGTCCTGCTCGTGGGCGACGCCTCCGGGTACGTCGACGCGCTCACCGGCGAGGGGATCAGCCTGGCCCTGTCCCAGGCGCGGGCCGCGGTGGGGCACATCGCCGCCGGGGACCTGGACGGCTACGAGCGGTCCTGGCGCCGGATCGTGCGCGGCCACCGGCTCCTCACCGGCACCCTGCTGGCCGTGGGCGCCTCCCCGGCGCGGCCGCTGCTCGTCCCCGCCGCCCAGCGGCTGCCGCGGGTCTTCGCGGCGGCCGTCGACGCCGTCGGCGGCTGACCGCCGGCGGTAGGCTCGCCCGGATGGGCAGCCAGGCGGACCTCGACCCCCTCGTGGAGCGGGCACGTGGCCTGACCACGGGAGGCCGGCGGGTCCTCGGCGTCACCGGGCCGCCCGGCGCCGGGAAGTCCACGCTCAGCGCCGCCGTCGTGGCCGCCCTCGCGCCCGCCGCCGTGCTCGTGCCGATGGACGGCTTCCACCTCGCCAACGCCGAGCTCGCGCGGCTGGGCCGCCAGGACCGCAAGGGCGCCCCGGACACCTTCGACGCCGCCGGGTACGTCGCGCTGCTCAGCCGCCTGCGCGCGCAGCGAGAGGAGACCGTCTACGCCCCGGTCTTCGACCGGCACCTGGAGGAGGCGATCGCCGGGGCGGTCCCCGTGCCGGCGGACACCCCGCTCGTGGTGACCGAGGGCAACTACCTCCTGCTGGAGGACGGGCCGTGGGCCCGGGTGCGTGAGCTGCTCGACGAGGTCTGGTTCGTCGACCTCGACGACGACGTCCGCCTCGAGCGGCTCGTGCGGCGGCACGTCGAGCACGGCAGGACGCCCGCCGCGGCGCGCGAGTGGGTGATGCGCTCGGACGAGGCCAACGCCGCGCTGGTGGCGCGGACCCGCTCCCGGGCCGACCTCGTCGTCACCCTCTGACGGACCTCAGGGCACCGTGCCCAGCGGCCACCGCTCGCCGGTCGCGCTGTCGATGAGCGCCGCGCGGGAGGCCGTGACCTCCAGCGGGAGGACGGCGTAGGCGACGTCGGTGACCACGGGCAGGTCCACGAGCCTGGCGCGCGGCACGAGGCTGACGTGAGGCAGCCAGCGGCCGGGCACGTAGTGGCGGTGCAGCTCGGCGCCCGCCGCCGTCACCGCGTCCACCACCGCCTGCTGGCGGCGCAGGAGCGCTGCCGAGGGGGCCGGCACCAGCCAGACCCGGCCCCGCGGCGCGGTGGCCACGGCGGCGAGGTGGAGGGTGAGCGGCCCGCCGTCAGGCAGGGCGGAGACGGCGGCGTGCGCCTCCGCGGCGTCACCGCTGCGCAGGACGGCGTAGGACAGGTGCGGCAGGTGCAGGCCGTGGGTGTGGGAGGCCATGCTCGGCACCCCGGCGTCCTGGACCCGGCGCCACAGCCCGCGCAGCGCACGCTCGTCCGCGGGGGAGAGGAGCAGGCAGACGGCGAGGGCCACGCCCACCCACGCTACCCGCCACCGCGGACCCTTCGGCGAGTACGCGCGCAGGTGCGGTAGACAGGGGGCCATGGCGCTCACCTCCCGTCACCTCTTCGGCCCCGGCCCCACCAACGCCTACCCGGAGGCCACCGCGGCGCTCGCGGCACCGCTCCTCGGACACCTGGACCCCGAGTTCATCCGGCTCATGGACGAGACCTGCGAGATGCTGCGCGAGGTCTGGCAGACGGAGAACCCGCGGACCATCCCGCTGTCGGCCACCGGCTCGGCGGGCATGGAGGCGGCCTTCGTCAACACCGTGGAGGAGGGCGACGTCGTCGTCGTCGCCGTCAACGGGCTCTTCGGCGAGCGGATGTGCGAGGTGGCGCGCCGCTCCGGGGCCGAGGTGGTGCGGGTGGACCACGAGTGGGGGCAGCCGGTGGACCCCGAGCGGGTCGCCGCCGCCCACCCGAACCCGAAGATCATCGCCGCCGTCCACGCCGAGACCTCCACCGGGGCCCGCTCCGACATCGCCGCGCTCGGTGAGCTCAAGGGGGACGCGCTGCTGCTTGTCGACGCCGTCACCTCCATCGGCGGCATCGAGCTGCGCGCCGACGACTGGGGGATCGACATCGGCTACGCCGGCACCCAGAAGTGCCTCGGGGTGGCGCCCGGGCTCGCCCCCTTCACCATCACCGAGCGTGCCTTCGCCCGCCGGGTGCAGACGCCCCGCTCCTGGTACCTGGACCTCGGCCTGCTCGGCGGCTACGTCGGCGGCACCACCGGCGCGAGGCGCACCTACCACCACACCGCCCCGACGGCGATGGTCGCGAGCCTGCACGCCGGCCTGCGCCGCATCCTCGACGAGGGGCTGCCGGCCGTGTGGGAGCGCCACGCGAACGCCGGGCAGCGGCTCCAGGACGGGCTGCAGGCGCTGGGCCTGGAGCTCTTCGCCGCCGAGGGGCACCGCCTGCCCGAGCTGACCACGGTCCGCGTGCCCGACGGCGTCGACTCCGCCGCGGTGCGCCGCGAGCTGCTGGAGCGGTACGACATCGAGATCGGGGCGGGGGTGGGCGCCTACGCCGACACGGTGTGGCGCATCGGGCTCATGGGCCCGAACGCGGGAGATGATTCCGTGGCACTGGTGCTGGGCGCGCTCGGCGACGTCCTGCACCGCTGACGAGCACCTGGAGAGACGACATGACTCAGCAGAACCACGGCGCGAACCTGGTCGAGCAGACCCCCGACGGCGGGCTCCGGTCCCGCAGGGCCGGTGGGGCGATGTGGCTCCTGGCCGTGCTCCCGGCCGTCATCCTGCTGCCGCGGGCGCTGCTGCTGGACTCGGCCCTCGGCGTCGCCCTGCTCGTCCTGCTCACCGTGCTCGCCGTCGGGGTCGTCGTCGCCGCCCTCCTCCGGGTGGGCACGACGATGGCGCCGGGCGGGACGCTGACCTTCCGCGGGGTGGCCACGACCAGGACGCTGCAGCTGGCCGACATCGGTGACGCCGTGATGATCGGGCTCAAGAGCGGCGGGATGACCATGCTCAACCTCATCGTCCGGGGACGGGACGGCCGGGTGCTCCACCGCGTCCAGGACTCCCCCGCCAACCCGACGGCGGCCTCCGTGGCGCAGATGCTCGGGATGGCGGGAGTGCCGGTGAACCGCGACCCCCGCGGCGTCGTCCGGGCGGCCGACCTCGACCAGCTCTACCCCGGTGCCGGCAGGTGGACGGACAAGACCTCGTCGGTGCTCCTCGTCGTCCTCGGCGCCGTCGTCCTCGTCGTCGTCCTGGCCGTCCTCCTGGTGGCGCTGGGCTGAGCCTCCCGGGTGCGGAGCCCGTCCTTCTCTAGTAGGAACGACGGGGATGAGTACTCCCCTCGAGCACTACGCCCTCCTGTCCGACCTGCGCACCGGGCCGCTCGTCTCCCGCGACGGGAGCATCGACTGGCTGTGCCTGCCGCGCTTCGACTCCCCGGCGATGTTCTGCGCCCTCCTCGGTGACGAGGACGACGGCCGCTGGCTGCTGCGCGCCGTCGACGGCGAGGTCGTCGAACGCCGCTACCTGCCCCAGACCTTCGTGCTCGAGACGACGTGGCAGACACCCACCGGCCGCGCACGGGTCACCGACTTCCTCCCGCCGAGCACCACCCAGGGGGACCTCGTCCGGCGCGTGGAGTGCCTGGAGGGGGAGGTGCAGGTCGAGCACGACCTGCGCCTGCGCTTCAACTACGCCCGCGCCACCCCGTGGACCCGACGTATCGAGCACGACGGCGAGGACGCGCTGCTGTCGCTCGCCGGACCCGATGGGATCCTCATCACCGGGCCGCTCCTCCACTGGCCGGACGGCTCAGACGAGGGCGAGGACGACGCCGTCGACCGCTCCGGTGACGAGTCCGACGCCTCCTCCACCCAGCCGGGTGCCCACGACACCGAGTCCGAGGAGGCCGGCAAGCGGGCTCCCCGGCTCGTGGGGACCTTCACCGTGCGCGAGGGGGAGGTGCTCGACTGGGACCTCACCTGGTTCCCCTCCCACCAGGACCCGCCCCAGCCGCCGGACGGCGACCAGGCGCTGGCGGAGGCCATCGAGTTCTGGACCGACTGGGCTTCCCAGCTGGAGGTCCACACCGACCACGCACCGGTCGTCCTGCGCTCGCTGCTCGTCCTGCGCGCCCTCACCCACCTGGAGACGGGCGGGATCGTCGCCGCCCCGACGGCCTCGCTGCCCGAGTGGTTCGGCGGCGAGCGGAACTGGGACTACCGCTACACCTGGCTGCGCGACGCCGCCTTCACCATCGAGGTGATGGTCGCCCACGGCCTCACCGAGGGTGCCAAGCTGTGGCGCGACTGGCTGCTGCGCGCCGTCGCCGGGGACGCCGACGACGTCAAGATCATGTACGGGCTGGCCGGGGAGCGGGAGCTCACCGAGCTCGAGCTCGACCACCTGTCCGGCTACGAGGACTCCCGGCCGGTGCGCATCGGCAACGGTGCGGCCGACCAGTACCAGGCCGACGTCGTCGGTGAGGTGATGATCGCCCTGCACGAGCTGCGGGAGAAGGGCGTGGAGGAGGACGAGTACAGCTGGGGGCTGCAGAAGAGCCTGCTGCGGTACTCGGAGAAGAACTACGACCGCAAGGACCACGGCATCTGGGAGATGCGGGGCGAGCCGCACTACTTCACCCACGGCCGGGCGATGATGTGGGCCGCCTTCGACCGCGGGATCCGCGCCGTGGAGGACTTCGGCCTCGACGGGCCGGTGGAGCGGTGGCGCGAGCTGCGCGCCCGGCTGGCCGAGGAGATCGAGGAGCACGGCTTCAACCGGGAGATCGACAGCTACACCCAGACCTACGACAACACCGAGGTGGACGCCTCCCTGCTGCAGCTGCCGCACACCGGGTACGTCGACTACGACGACCCCCGCATGCTCGGGACGGTCGCCCGCATCGAGCGGGACATCGTCGACGAGCACGGGCTGGTCCACCGGTACCGCACCGAGGCCGGGATGGACGGCCTGGAGGGTGGCG
>Ga0209487_1000180_pt1 | contig 59243 bp, 51 predicted proteins | sample Poulit2012_FD_187524 | JGI IMG/M metagenome (GOLD analysis project Ga0209487, IMG submission 187524) | Agricultural soil microbial communities from Georgia to study Nitrogen management - Poultry litter 2012 (SPAdes) (version 2) | ecosystem: Environmental > Terrestrial > Soil > Agricultural land... | reverse complement strand
AGACCAGGGAACACTAAGACCTGGTGATAGCAAAAAGTCTGAACCGAAAAACGGTTCAGACTTTTTGCTATTAAGATCGTTTAGGCGTTTGGACGCTTGCCTGAGTTGGCACGGTTCTTGCGACGATCCTTGCGTTTGCGACCACGTTTGCTCATCGTGATGCTCCTTTCGTTAAATGGTTCTTGGTTAGTTTACCACTGACGGTTAGCTATGAATGCTTGGGTCAGCAATACCCAACCATTCGAACCAGCCGCGGTTCAGCACCAGCCAAGCGATGAGCCCGTACGCGGCTTGACCGGGCAGGCCATCGTTGATCATGACGTCTTCGTTGAAGTTCTGGTGGTGTACCAGATCGGTGAGCGCATCTACATACGGCACGTCACGACGGACTGCGACGTCTTGGTAGGCAGTGTTGAGTTGCGCCAGGTGGTGGTTGACTTCGTGATCTTGAGATGGTGTCGGGCCCACCACAAAAGTTGCAATATTATGTTGTGCTGCCCGATCCAGGATGTTGGCTAAATGGAGTCTGGCCCGTGCTGATGAGCCCGCCATGGCGATGGGGTCTTGGGGGACTGCGATAACCATGCGGTTCTCGATCTCGGTCTTTGCCTGTCGTGGAAGAACTTCTTGTTCCCATCGTTCAGACATCTGTTCGGTGGTTTCGTTGGGGAACACCAGCGGGTAGGACTCGATGATCAGATTGGGGTCGTGTGTTTTGGCTAAGACGCGTCCGAGCCAGCCTAGGCCGCGCGCGTCGCCAACACCGGTGAGGGTCTGGGCTCCTATGGAGAACAACCGGATGTTTCGAATGTGCACGAGCTTTGCCTCTTTCAAGTAGCCTTTTCGTTGTCTCCACTGTAGCGGTCAGGGACCAGATTCGGTGGTTAAATGCCTGTTGCGGCCCAAATAGGTTTGGACCGCAACAGGACGTACTGCGTGGTTAGCGGCTAGGCGCCGAAAACATCCTGCAGGAGGGTTTCGTGTTCTTCATCGTGGCGCGGCTTACTACCGGCCGACGGTGATGCCGAAGCTGGCCGGCTGATGAGCGTGACCTTGCGATCCAGCTCGGGCAGCAGGTTCTGCAGCATGAATGGCCAGGGGCCCTGGTTTTCTGGTTCGTCTTGGACCCAGGAAATCGTGGCGTTGGGGTATTTGGCCAGTTCTGCCTGAATTTCTTCGGTGGGCAGCGGGTAGAGCTGTTCGACTCGCACGATGGCCACATTGGACTCAAGATCCAGCGCGTTGCGACGATCGACCAGATCATAGTACAGGCGACCGGATACCAACACAACGTGTTTGGCCGAGGAAGCTGCGGTCTGATCTGGCACCACCGGCATGAACCGTCCCTGAGTGAAGTCTTCAACCTGAGAAGCTGCCGCACGCAGGCGCAATAGCTGTTTGGGGCTGAACACAATCATTGGGCGACGCGGTGTGGCATAAGCGTGTTCACGCAACAGGTGGAAGTGGTTGGCACCGTAGGAGGGTTGTACCACGCGCATGTTCTCTTCGGCCGACAGCTGCAAGAAGCGTTCGATACGCGCTGAGGAGTGGTCTGGTCCTTGTCCCTCATATCCGTGTGGCAACAGCAGCACGATGGAGGAGTGCTGGTTCCATTTCTGTGCGGACGAGGAAATGAATTCGTCGATGACGGTTTGTGCACCGTTGACGAAGTCACCGAATTGAGCTTCCCACAAGACTAGTGCCTCTGGGCGTTCTACGGAGTAACCGTATTCGAAACCGAGTGCGGCGTATTCGGAAAGCAGGGAGTTGTAGACCCAGAATTTTCCTTGATCATTGGATAGTGAGGATAGCGGAGTCCACTCGTCATTGGTGTCGCGGTCGTAGAAGACGGCGTGACGCTGTACGAAGGTGCCGCGGCGGGAGTCCTGTCCGGCAAGTCGGACCGGAACGCCTTCCATCATCAATGAGCCAAATGCTGCCAGCTCGGCAAAGCCCCAATCGATATTGCCGTCGACGACCATCTTGTTGCGACGTTCCAGTAGCGTGAGCAGTTTCGGGTGCACATTGAAACCCTCTGGAATTTCCTGGTGAACTTCACCGATACGTCGCAACATATCTTCCGAGATCGCAGTTGTTTCTGGTAGGTATCGTTGCGTGGGGTCTTCAATGCCGTGGGCTGAGCCCAGTACTGGGATTGGTGAGGTTTCTGCTTCACCAATCTCGGCAAACGAAGCTTCCAGACGGTTCTTGTAGTCGGCCGCTGCCTGATCTGCTTCTTCTTGGGTGATATCACCACGTCCCACTAGCGCATCGACGTAGAGTCGGCGGGTTGATGTCTTATTGGCAATCAGGTTGTACATGCCCGGCTGCGTCATCGACGGATCGTCACCTTCGTTGTGGCCGCGACGGCGGTAGGTGATGAGGTCGATTACAACGTCCTTGTGGAAGCGTTGGCGGTATTCATAGGCCAGCTGTGCGGCTTGCACAACAGCTTCTGGGTCGTCGCCGTTGACGTGGAAGACCGGAGCCTGGATGGACCGTGCGACGTCGGTGGCGTAGGTGGATGAACGTGATTGCGAAGGCGGGGTCGTGAAACCAACCTGGTTATTGATGATCACGTGGATGGTACCACCGGTGCGGTAGCCGCGCAGTTGTGACATCTGCATGGTTTCAAAGACGACGCCCTGTCCGGCAAATGAGGCGTCCCCGTGCACTTGGATGGGGAGCACGGAGAAGGACTTCGGCGACTTGGCACCGTAGTCGTACCGGTCTTGCTTGGCACGAACAATACCTTCAACCACCGGGTTGACAGCTTCCAGGTGTGACGGGTTGGCCGCAACCGACACCGTGGTGGTGTTGCGGTTGTAGGAGGTGAATGTTCCTTCGGTCCCGAGGTGGTATTTCACGTCGCCGGAGCCCTGGGCGATGTTCGAATCCATATCGCCAACAAATTCCCGGAAGACCTGGGTAAAGGTCTTCCCGGCAATATTGGTCAGCACGTTGAGTCGACCGCGGTGTGCCATCCCAATGGCGACCTCATCGAGGCCGTCGTCGGCGGCACCTGACAAGATGGCGTCCAACAGTGGAATAACGGACTCGGAGCCTTCCAGGGAGAAACGCTTCTGCCCCACAAATTTGGTCTGCAGGAAGGTTTCAAATGCTTCAGCGGCATTGAGTCGGCCAAGAATCCGGAGCTGTTCTTCACGGGTGCGTTTGACGAATGGGTGTTCCAATTTGGCTTGGAACCAGGCACGTTGCTCCGGCGAATCAATATGCATGTATTCATAGCCCGAGTTGCGGGTATATGCATCACGCAGGACACCCAGCAGATCGCGCAGCAGCATGTGTGACTTGCCGCCGATGCCACCGGTGGGCCATACACGGTCAAGGTCCCACAGGGTGAGACCATGAGAATCAAGATCCAGGTCCGGGTGGGTGTGCATCTGATACTCGAGCGGATCGGTGTCTGCGATCAAGTGCCCGCGGACCCGGTAGGAGTGGATCAGTTGCTGAATGCGCGCAGCTTTGCCAACTTCGTCTTCCGGATTGACCTGGACATCTGGTGCCCAGCGGACCGGAATGGTTGGGATACGCAGATTCACAAAGATTTCATCGTAGAAATCCTCTTCGCCCAGCAATAGGTTGTGGACGGTGCGTAGGAATTCACCGGAACCTGCACCCTGGATGACGCGGTGATCATATGTGGAGGTGATGGTCATCGTTTTGGAGACGGCTAGGTCGGACAGGACCTTCTGCGAGGTGCCTTCAAACTCTGCCGGATATGTCAGAGCGCCCACCCCAATGATCGCGGCTTGGCCTTCTGATAGCCGTGGAACCGAGTGCACGGTACCGATGCCACCGGGGTTGGTCAGTGAAACTGTGGTGCCGGAGTGGTCATCCATGGTCAGTTTGTTATTTAAAGCGCGTTTGACTAAATCGTCATAGGCTTCCCAGAACTCGCGGAAGTTCATGGTCTCAACAGCCTTGATGGACGGCTGTACTAGTGCGCGTTCGCCCTTGGAACCGGGCAGGTCGATGGCCAGACCAAAGTTGATGTGTGCCGGGTTGACCTTAAATTTCTTGCCGTCTTCTTCACGGTAGATCGCGTTCATTTCTGGGTGTTTGACCAGTGCGCGAATCACCGCATACCCAATTAGATGGGTGAACGATACACGACCACCACGGGTACGCTGCAGGTGGTTGTTAATAATTGTACGGTTATCGACAAGTGCCTTGACCGGCATATCGCGAACTGTGGTGGCGGTCGGCATGGACAGGGACGCGTCCATATTTGCTGCGATGGCCTGTGGCATGCCGCGCAGACGAATCCATTCGTCCTCTTTGGCTTTGTCGGTGTCATCTTTGGCGCGTTCGTCACGTGCGGCGATAGACGGTTCCGACGTGATGGCTTGTGGAGCGGCTTCAGCGCGGCGAACTTTTGGTTTAGGTGGGGTGGTCGAATTTTCCGACGCAGCTGTTGATGAAGATTTTGCTGACTGCTTCGACCCTGCGGCTGCAGGTTTTGCAGCTGTGGTCTTTGCGGGTTGAGCAGCTGGTGCGGTCTGGGCTGGGGCGGTTTTCTGAGCTGAACCAGAAGCCGCTTCTAAACGGGCAAAGATTTCTGCCCATTTCTCATCCACAGAAGACTTATCCGCCTTGTACTTTTCGTAGATATCCGCAACAAGCCATTCATTGCCGGGGAATTCCTCGGAGAGCTGGGCGGACGTAAGTTCTGGCACGGTGAAGGCCTCTTCCGTAAGTTCTTGTGCTGTTGTGCGTACACGTGGCGAGACTTGGAAACGCCGGGCACGACGATACTCGCCGCTGGAGCCATTGACAATGTCCCGGTACTTGTCTTGTGTGAAGCGAGCCTCACACAAGCCAACCATCAATAGCAGTTGGACCCCATCATAGTAATAAAGCCACGCAGATTGCCACAAAATACGTTCGGTTGCGTAGAGATTGGCTCCACGCAAAATACCGGTGAACGATATGTGACACAGTGCACGGGTTTGGCGCCGTTGCGGTCAGCAACAGCTGCCAGGTAGGCAAAAAACTGTCATGATGGGATACATGCGTTTTCTCAACCCCGTCACCACAGATTTGACCTATTCTGATGTTTTCTTAGTCCCGTCCTATTCTCAGGTCGGGTCGCGAATGAATGTCGATATTTCGTCGACTGATGGTACCGGCACCACTATTCCAATCGTTTCTTCCAATATGAACGGTGTCACCGGACGCCGGATGGTCGAAACCATGGCCCGGCGCGGTGGTCTGGGGGTCTTTCCGCAAGATACACCGCTGCATTTAATCCGCGAATCCATAGACTGGATAAAATCCCGCGACACCCTCTTTGAAACCGCACTGTATGTGGGTCTTGATGACCGGGTCTTAGATGTCCGTCATCTGGCCGAAAAACGCAACCATCCGGCGGTGTGTGTCGTGGACCAGAACCAAGCACTGCTAGGTATCGTGCATATTGCCGACACCGAAGGCATTGACCAGTTCGCTTCCGTGCAATCGCTGCTGCGTGAGCCATTGCTTACCGTGGCCGCCTCAGAGTTCCGGAGCCTGCCCGCCGACGCTCGAGCCAAAGCACTACGGGGAATGTATATGAAAATGCATGATGCCCAGGTGAACTTTGTTCCCGTGGTGGAAGGCACTCAGCTGGCGGGGGTGCTGACACAAAGTGGCGTCCTGCGCTCCACAATCTTTACTCCGGCCATCGATGAGCACGGCAGTTTACGGGTCGGGGCGGCAGTTGGCGTGAACGCAGATGTCGAAGAACATGCTGCCGCACTGGTCGAAAGTGGCGTCGATGTCCTCGTGGTCGATACCGCCCACGGGCACCAGGAAAAAATGCTCACCGCACTGCGCAACCTCCGAGATATCCCCGTACCAATCGTTGCTGGCAACGTGGTATCGGCCGACGGAGCACACGACCTGATTGATGCCGGGGCAGATATTCTGAAAGTTGGGGTGGGCCCGGGCGCAATGTGCACCACACGAATGATGACGGCTGTTGGGCGCCCACAGTTTTCAGCGGTCCATGAATGCGCCCAAGCGGCGGCGAGCCACGGTAAGCACGTCTGGGCCGACGGCGGCATCAAATACCCCCGCGACGTTGCGTTAGCGCTCGCAGCGGGAGCATCACAAGTCATGATCGGTTCCTGGTTTGCCGGCGTGGTGGAGTCACCGGGTGACATGTTTATGGATCGTGATGGACGCAAATACAAAGAAAACTTCGGCATGGCTTCCGCGCGAGCCGTTTCAGCCCGGACCCGAAAAGAAAATGCTTTTGAGCGCGCCCGCAAAGCGTTTTTTGAAGAGGGCGTTTCGGGCTCCAAAATGTATGTGAATCCAGCGGCCCCCTCGGTGGAAGACTTATTGGACGACATCACCGCCGGACTGCGGTCATCCATGACCTATGCCGGCGCCAAAAACCTTGCAGAATTTCATGAACGCGCCGTCGTAGGCATTCAATCTGCGGCAGGGTATGACGAAGGTCGACCGGTTGCCAGTTCCTGGCAATAAAAAGCCCTATAATAAGTTGCATCATGGACGATGAAAGACGTGCTCAACGCACGGATCACAGAACAATTCGCCACGCTCCGGCGAACGAAATGGAGCCTCCGAGTTGGCCTGAGGGACATTATCTAGACGCGGCCGCGCGGGACGGTGACGCCCGGTGCTAGTCGAATGGTTACTCCTTGGCGTGAGCCTGCTGCTCATCGTGGGTAACGGGTTTTTCGTTGCCGTGGAATTTTCGCTCATTTCACTGGACGTTCCTACCGTCCAGCGCATGGTGGACGACGGCGATAAAGGCGCCGAACCGGTGTTGAAGGCATTGAAATCGTTGTCCACGCAGTTGTCTTCGTGCCAGCTAGGTATCACACTGACCGCATTGCTGACCGGTTTCTTTTTGGAACCATCACTGGGGAGGCTGCTCGCCGTCCCGCTTGAAGTATTTGTGGGCGATAATCCGGCACTGATCTATTCCGTCTCGCTCACGCTCGCCATGATTGTTGGTACCGGCTTATCAATGCTCATCGGTGAACTTGTACCAAAGAACTTATCCCTGGCAAAAGCGATGCCTGTGGCTCGGCTCCTTGCACGCCCACAACTGATCTTCACGGCTATCTTTCGTCCGATTGTCGCCGGGCTCAACAACTTCTCGAATTGGGTGCTGAGCCTGTTTGGGATGGCGGCCAAAGAAGAGCTCTCCGGTGCGCGCACGCCAGAAGAGCTCTCCTCGTTGGTGCGCAGATCGGCCGAAATGGGCACCTTAGACGTCAAGACGGCGTCGTTTGTTGACCGCACGCTCAAATTCACCGAACGTACGGCGGCCGATGTGATGACGCCGCGAATGGATATGGAAACCGTGGAAGCCGACCAGAACCTCAACGATGTGCTGGCTTTTGCACAAGCCACGGGATTTTCCAGGTTCCCAGTGACCAAAGGTCACGCGGATGAAATTCGAGGTGCGCTGCATATTAAAAAAGCCATTGCGGTGCCGAAGGGTAAACGTGGTCGACTCACGGCAGGCACGATCGCCAGCGACATTGTCCGAGTCCCGGAATCAGTGAATTTAGATATTCTGATCACCGACCTGCGTGCCGCACCATTCCAAATGGCTCTGGTGGTAGATGAATACGGTGGCACGGCCGGAGTCGTCACCCTGGAGGATCTCGTTGAAGAGATCGTGGGTGAGGTGGCCGACGAACACGACCGGATTAGCCCCGGTGTCCTACAAAGTGCCGATGGTGGCTGGTTTTTCCCGGCCAGACTTCGTCCCGATGAAATTATGACCCATATTCCCGGCCTGGTCATCGAAGAAGACGAAGCCTACGAAACGGTCGGGGGATTCATCATGGCAGAGCTGGGGCGCGTCGCCAACGTTGGTGACACCGTCAAGCTCCACAGCGGCACCTTAGAGGTACAAAGAATTGATGGGCACCGCATTGAACGCGTCAAATATATGCCAGCTGATAATGCTGCGGCCCAGTCGTCGATGGTGACGAAGGAGGACGCATGAGTGAGCATATTCCTGGCCTGTTGTGGCTGTTCGTCTTGCTGCTGGGTAATGCCTTTTTTGTTTCCGGCGAGTTCGCAGTGATGGGTGCGCGTCGGTCGCAAATTGAACCCCGTGTTGAAGAAGGTTCAAAGCTGGCGAAGTACGCACTATTTGCCATCGAACATGTGACCGCCATCCTGGCCATTTGCCAGTTGGGTATCACGGTCTGTTCTCTCTTGATCCTGCATGTTTCCGAACCAGCGATTGCGTATATTTTCTCCGTGCCTCTGACGGCGTTGAATATCGACCCCGAATTTGCCAGTAGCATCGCGTTTATCCTGGCATTGATTGTCGTCACCTTTTTGCACGTCACCTTCGGGGAGATGGTGCCAAAAAACGCCGCGGTGAGCGTAGCCGATCGGGCAGTCCTGCTATTTGCTCCGCCGTTAGTGTTCTTGGAAAAAATCCTGCGTCCCATCATCCGGTTGCTCAACTGGTCGGCAAACCTTGTGCTGCACCTGTTCAGAGTCGAGCCACAGCACGAGGTAACGTCCACCTACACCCTGGAAGAAGTCCAATCCATTGTCGAGGAATCTCAACGTACCGGGCTGGTCGATGACCAAACCGGAATCCTCTCCGGCGCCCTGAGTTTCTCAGATGTCCCCGCTGAACAAGTCATGGTGCCGATGGAACAGATTTTTTCGATCTCATCCACCAGCACACCCGAGGAATTTGACCAGGCCGTTCGCAGAACCGGCCTGTCGCGTCTGGTGGTTGAGGATACGAGTGATCAAAGCCTGATCGGATATTTGCACATCAAGGATCTCATCTCCATTCCACCGGACCGTTATACAGCGCCGATCCCCGTCAACCGGGTTCGGTCTATGGTCAACATCACCGTGGAAAGGCCCATTGATGAAGCACTGACCGTGATGCAGCGCATTGGCGTGCATATGGCTCGGGTGCAGGATAGTACCGGCATTACGGTTGGGATTTTATTCTTAGAAGACGTTATTGAAGTGCTTGTAGGCGAAATCCGTGATGTCACCCAGTCCCAAACCGTGACGATCCGGCAACGCATGGGCAAACCCGGGGGAGCAGCCACCGCATAGCATGTCAGCGAGCCCCCTTATTGCTAATGCGAACGATTTGCATTAGTGTTTTGTGGTGTTCAACCGTCCTCAAAAATTGCGAAGGATCCCTATGCTCGCACGCAAAAAGCGCACATTCACGGTAATTGGTATGGCCTCCGTTTTCGGCCTGCTGCTATCGGCGTGCTCAACAACCAACGACGACAACGCGTCGGCCGACAGTGCTTCGGCCACCGTTGTTGCTACCACCACTCAAGTTGGTTCCATCGCCGAACAAATTACCGCCTGCGCCGGCGGTGAAACACAGATTTTGATGAGTGCCGGCGACGACCCGCACCAATTCGAAGCCTCTAGCGCTCAAATCGCAGACATGGTCACCGCAGACCTCGTCATCTCCAACGGGCTCGGTCTGGAATCCTCGATGCAACGATCCATAGATAATGCTGTCACCGATGGCGCCGAAGTATTCGAGCTTGCGCCAGCACTCGACCCGCTACCGCTCGATGACGACCACCACCATGACGCGCATGAAGCCCACGACCACGGCCACGAACATGAGCACGAGCACCAACACGAGCACGGTGACTACGACGCACATATTTGGATGGACGTTGCCCGCATGGCCGACGGCGCAGAGCTCATCGGTGAAAACATCGCCGACATCACCGACGACCAGGCGTATGTGGACTGTGGCACTGAAGTTGCCGAAGACCTCCGGGACGTTGATGCGCAAATCGCCGACATCCTTGGGGACCTCGACTCGGCACGGCTGGTCACTGACCATGCCGCATACGGCTACTTCGCGGACCGCTACGGCGTAGAAATCAGCGGCGTTGTCATCCCCGGTGGTTCAACTGATGGTGAACCATCTTCCCAGGACCTAACAGCATTAACCGCCCTACTCAATGATGCAGGCGCCGATGCGCTGGTGACGTCCAAAGCCAATACCAACCGCATGATCTCGGCGCTGGCTGATGAAAGCGGCGGAAACATCCCGGTGGTTGAGCTGTACGAAAGTGCCATTGGCGAGCCAGGCTCGGATGCTGAAACCTACCAGGACGCCATGCTGTATAACGCCACCGCCTTGGCCGAAGCGTTAAGCTAGAATGCGGCGAACGTCGAAGGGACCTGTGTAGTGGAACTAATGAACTGGGTGGTGGAACCATTCCAGGCGGGTTTTCAAATCCGAGCCCTACTCGGTGGACTCTTAGCTGCCCTCATGTCGAGTTTTGTTGGGGTCTGGCTCGTGCTGCGCGGGATGAGCTTTTTTGGTGATGCCTTTGTCCACGGCGTGGTCCCGGGCATCGCCGCCGCTGTGCTCTTCGATTTTTCCCCGTTCCTGGGGGCCGCCCTAGCCGCCCTGGTCATGGTAAGCCTCATGGAGCTCATTCACCGCACCACCAGCCTCAAGGAAGATACCGCCATCGGGCTGCTCTTCGTAGGCATGATGGCGCTGGGCGTGGTGCTGATTTCGCGTGCCGATAGCTTCCAAGGCTCGTTGACCGCCATACTCTTTGGCGACGCCCTGGGGGTCACCTGGACCGATATCCAAATTCAAACAGTATTTGTCGTGGCTGTTGGTGCACTGTCCTTATTGTTGTACCGGCCGCTGATGGCGTTGTCTTTCTCCCCAGATAAAGCTCAAGCCCTCGGAATGCGCCCACAGCTGACGCACTGGTTGTTACTGCTGATGATCGCAGCCGCAGTGATCGGATCCTTCCAAGCCGTCGGTACGTTATTGGTGCTAGGCCTATTGATTGGCCCGGCCGCAACTGCTGCGTTAATCACCCGAGCAGTGCCGCGGATGATCCTTGCGTCGCTGGTTATTGGTGTTATCTCTGTTACTGTGGGATTGATTCTCAGTTACCATTTGGGAACCGCTGCCGGAGCGTCCATGGCCCTGGTCGCCATCGTCGGTTTCTTTTTGGTGTTGACCATACGAGAACTTGTGACTGCGATTAGCCGGCATCAACGCAGCTCAACATTCGCTGAGCAAGGAGTGTCATGACTCTGGTAGAAGCCCACGACGTCGTCTTGTACCGTGGTTCCCATCGAGCCGTTTCGGCTTCGAGTTTTACCATCCCGAAGGGCAAGATCACCGCGGTGATCGGACCAAATGGTTCCGGAAAAACCACCATCTTGCAGGCCATAGCGGGCATTCTGTCGCCCAGTGCCGGTGAGATACGGGTGGTGGGGCACCCGGTCAAAGAAGTCAAACAAGACATTTCGTTTGTCATGCAATCGGTAGTATTCCCAACCGGCACACCTATTACGGTCAAAGACGTCGTCTCCATGGGCCGTTATGCACAACGCGGCTGGTTTGGCATGTTCCGACCGCAAGACCGCGCCGCCATTAACTACGCGATGGAGGTCATGAACATTACCGACCTCAAAAACCGTCACCTCGAAGAACTCTCCGGCGGACAACGACAACGCGTCTACGTCGCCCAAGGGATCGCGCAAGGACATGAAATCCTGGTCCTGGACGAGCCCATGACCGGCCTGGACCTCACATCAATGCGCATTATTGATGACGTGATCCACGCCGAAGTGGAAGAACATGGACACTCGGTCATCTTGACCACTCACGATCTGGATGAAGCAGCCGCAGCCGACTACGTGATCCTCATGGACGGCCGGGTTATTGCTGCTGGTGCCCCAGAAGACGTCCTGACCCGAAAGAATCTTGAAACCGCCTACGGCCTGGGGAGTCTGCACGAACCAGCAGATGTCAACGGGACCACCGTGGTCGAGCTACCAGAATGTACCGCCGAGGGCGATGCCGTCGAGGCTGAACACCAACCCGCCAGCTACGGGGACCGGTTTAGCCGTTACGAAGCGCTCTGAGTACACCGCGGGCAGAGCCCGTAAATTTCTAGCGTGTGATTGATATCGGTAAAGCCATAATCGGCGCCAACATTATCAGCCCACTGCTCAATTTTTGGGGCCTCAATTTCAACGGTGGCCCGGCAGATCCGGCACACTAAATGATGGTGATGCCCTGTGGTTTCACACTTGCGGAATAAGGTCTGGCCATCGTCCAGGGCCAGGATATCCACCACACCGTCTTCCACCTGGGACTGCAGGACCCGATACACCGTAGCCAGCGAAACGGTCCGACCGGCATCAGCCACTGACTGATGAATCTGTTGAGCCGAAAGAAAATCAGGACTCTGGTCTAAAACCTCATCAATGGCCTGTTTTTGCCAGGTATTACGGGTACGAGACCGAGATGATGAAGCTGACGACATACTGGTTATTCACCCTTCAGACGTGATGCACACGGCCTACAGTGTAGCAAGGAAGCGACCTTTTCCGAATAGGGAAGCCCTACGTGAGTTAACCGTGCAAATTTTGGGCCACAACGCTAAGGTTGAGGTTGTGAAAATTCTGCAACGAACAGGCACGCGACGTGTCACGCAACAAGACCCTTCTACTGCTGCTCAAGCTAGTGGGGCTCACCTACGATGAATCAGCCTGTACTCGTCAGCGTTGATGTGGTGGCCGCCTGGATGGGCATGGACCGCACCGACTACAGCCTGCCCGATGAACACACCGTTGAGGTTCGCACCAGGCTCCTGGCAGAACAACTAGCCGAACAACCCGAGGGTTTCGTTTCGCCCACACCGGCGCCGGAACCCGGACGATTAGTCATCTGGGACGTCCGATGGTCAGCCACCGATACGACACAAAATCACGAGGCCTATCGGCAAGGGCATTTACCCGGCGCGGTGTACGTATCAATGACCAGCCATCTCGCTGGCCACGGTGCCCCCGCAGCTGGTCGACACCCATTGCCTGATCCAGCAAAATTCACCGAAGCGGTGCGCATGCTGGGCGTCAACGACGGCGACACCGTGGTCATCTACGATGCGGTAGCCTCATCTGCTGCCGCCCGAGCCTGGTGGCTGCTGCGCTACGCGGGTATGACTGATGTGTACGTCATGGATGGTGGATTGGCCGCCTGGCGCGCAGCTGACTTGCCACTGCACGCCGGTGAAGTCCTACCACGCATCGGTTCCGCGTACCTGTCTTGGGGAAAAATGCCCATGATCGATACCGCCGAGGTCCCAGCCTTTATTCGCGAACACGGGATCCTACTCGACGCCAGGGCGGTTGAACGCTACACCGGCGCCACAGAACCATTAGATTCGGTGGCGGGCCACATTCCTACAGCCATTTCATCGCCCGCCGCGCAACTGACCGATGAGACCGGCAAGTTCCGCTCTGCGCATGCCCTGCGACAACACTTCGCGAAACAGGGCGTAACCGAAGGCTCAGCGGTCACGGCCTACTGCGGATCAGGTGTCACAGCCTCCAAAACCGTGTTGGGCTTGGCCCTGGCCGGTCTAGACGGTGCATTATATCCGGGGTCCTGGTCGGCTTGGTCCTCCTCACGCGATCTGCCGGTGGCCACCGGCGAAGAACCCGGCAACATGCCCGAGGACATTTAGGTCATCAACCCTGAGTTTTTCCCTGACAGAACATTAGACTGGCTCTGAAACCTACTGTCAGCTGCTATCAGGAGAGCTCATGTCCACTATTTTTACTAAAATTATCGACGGCGAACTGCCCGGCCGATTCGTCTGGCAAGACGAGAAATGCGCAGCCTTCTTGGATATCAATCCGCTATCTTACGGCCACACACTGGTGGTGCCACGCGAAGAAATTGATATGTGGACCGACGTACCAGAAGACCTGAACGCACACCTCTACGCGGTGGCTGCCCGCATCGGTCGCGCCCAGGTGTCGGCGTTGGGGGCTATTCGCGCGGGGATGATGATCGCCGGCTATGAGGTGCCACATTTGCACCTGCATGTGTTCCCCACTCAATCCCTGGCAGATTTTGACCTGGCAAACGTCATGCGCGAGCCCGATCAGGAGAAACTGGACGACGCCGCAACCAAACTGCGTGCCGCCCTACGCGACGCAGGCCACGGCCAGCACGTCCCGGAAAGCTAGTACAGGCCTGCCTCGGCAGCTTTCATTGCCTGCCGTAGGCGTTTCTCACTCACCGACGTGGCGGTCCCAAGGTCTTGAGCAAACAGCGAGACCCGCAATTCTTGCAGCAACCAAAAGATCTCGCGGATCGCCGACGGCGTCGGAACACCCTCGGGTGCTTGCAGTTTCAGCTCGCCGTAGGCTTCTTCTAGACTCTGCAGCACCTGCATGTGCAGTCCATCGCGCTGTAGCGCCCCACCGGCTTCCAGCTTGTCCAACCGCAAGCTCATACCTTGCAAATACCGGGGTAGGTGGCGCAGCTGCTCCCACCCGGTGGTTGACACAAAGTTGGGTTGGATGAGCTGATCGTGTTGCGACCGCAAATCAGCAGCGGCCGCGGCCAGCGACAGGGAACGAATTTTTCGGATGCGCCGATCAACCTCACGTGAAGCATCCAGTATCTGCGCGACCACGGTGGTGACCTTGAATGTTGTGTCAATCAGTTCTTGCTGCACAGTCTGTTTCAGATCCTGATAGGCCGCCCGGGTCATGGGGAGTTGGGCGGTAGGCAGCAATGCTTCGATCGCCGTGCGCGTGCAGTCTGCCACCAGGGCAGCGCTGTCAGGGTAGGGGGAGTGGGCAAACGCCAATTTCTCGGCGGCGGAGAGATGATCCAGAATATAGCGGTGGGGGCTTGGCAATTCGGCCTGCAATAAGGCAACCACACCGCTGCGATGCACCGCATGCTGTTCTCCAGCGGTGCGCATCACCACCAGCGCCGCCGACGGGTTCTTCCCTGCTTCCGACTGTAATGCAGGGTATCCGGTCACCTTCTGATGCGCCGTGCCGGTCCAGATGCTGGTCTGCACCGTGTCCGGAAGGTCGCCAATGCTCCAGCTGGTCAAACCGGATTGAGGCGTGACAGACGCGGAAGTTTTCGGCTGATCCTGCGGTGCTGGGGCTTTTGACGCAGTCTGTGGCCTGGCACCGCCTTTCTTACTGCGGCCCGGCAGCACGACTCCTTTGGCCTGGGCCGCATCGGTGAGTGACGCGGCCAGTGCGGTCTGATTTTTACCGGCCAACTGTCGTTGCAGAGCGGCCAGGTCATCATCGGTGCCAATGATGGCGCCGCGATCATCAACCACCTGAAAACTGAAGCGCAAATGCGGTGGGAGTGTCTCTGGTGCCCAATCTTCTGCTGCAACCACCTGGTGTTTTGTGCGGCGCAAAAACGCACTCAATGTGGCATAGAACTGATCGGACGCCGGGTCGGCCTCGGCCGCAAGATGCTGGGCGGCCGCTTTAGCAGTATCGGGCGCAGGTATCAGATGTTTTCGCACTGGTTTGGGCAACCCGCGAATCAGCGCGGTGATGAGCTCGGTGCGCAACCCGGGGATGAGCCAGTCAAAACGTTCTTGTCGCATGTGGTGCAGCAGTGCCACCGGTATGGTGACCGTCACCCCATCAGTGCGAGGCCCAGCTGGCGGGCCGGTGCCTGATGCATCTTCGCCAATGGAGGTGGCAGGTTTGAATTCGTAGGTTAGCGGAAGCTGTACATCTCCGGTGGGAGTCGGATGTACAAAGACATCCGGGAATTCGTTGACATCCAGTTCGTCGGCGTCGGCTGCCAACAGTTGGGATGGATCAAAATCCAACAGTTCAGGGTTGCGTTGTCGTTCACGGCGCCACCAGGCGTCAAAGTGCCGCTGCGAGACCGCATTCTCCGGAACTCGAGCATCGTAGAACTCATAGAGGACATCCTCCGAGACCAATAAGTCGCGACGGCGCAGGCGAGTCTCCAAATCTTCAACCTGTGCCATCAGTTCGAGGTTGCGTTTATAAAAATGGTGCCGCGTGGTCCATTCGCCCCCGATCAGTGCGTGGCGAATAAATAGCTCGCGTGCTACGGCGCGATCGACGTTGTAATAGCGCACGGCGCGCTCCGTGACAATAGTCACGCCGTAGACTGTGACGCGTTGGCGGGCCATTGCGGTGCCGTTGCGGCTGGACCAGTACGGTTCAGATGTATTGACCTTGGCAATGGGCCCCGCGGCGTGTTCAATCCATGCTGGCTCGATCGCGGCTACCTGGCGGGCCCACAGCCTGGAAGTCTCAACGAGCTCTGCAGCCATCACAAAGTCGTGACGCTTCTTAAAGAGCCCCGAACCGGGAAATACTGCAAACCGGGTGCCGCGAGCCCCCTGGTAGTGTTTGCGGCGTTCGTCCCAGGAGCCAATGTGGGACAGCAGGCCGGTCAGCAGGGCTTTGTGGAGACCGTCGTGGTTGGCCACCGGATCGAGGGTTTTGGACTGCTGTTTGATGCCAACTTCGCGGGCGATTTGGCGCAGTTGGCGAACTAGGTCTTGCCACTCGCGCACACGCAGGTAGTTGATGAATTCTCGGCGGCACAGTTTGCGGAACTGGTTGCCGGATAATTCGCGTTGTTGTTCGTGCAGATAGTTCCACAGATTTAACAGGGCCGAGAAATCGGAGGCGTCGTCGGTGAATCGTGCATGCAGTTCATCTGCTGCACCCCGGTGTTCCTCGGGACGTTCACGCGGGTCTTGGATGGTCAGCCCGGCGGCCAGCACCAGCACCTCATTGACAACGTCGTACTGTTCGGAGGCTAGGATCATCCGGGCCAGACGTGGCGCAACCGGGAGTCGAGCTAGTCGGCGACCCACCGGGGTGATGGTACCGGCTTTGAATGTCCGGGTGGTCCAGCGCCCGCCCCGGCCTCGCACTCGGACGGGGCTGCCCGTGTTGAGCGCACCTAGTTCGGTCAGCAGGGTCACCCCATCGGTGATTTGCTTATGCTCGGGTGGCTGAAGGAACGGAAAATCTTCTAATTCGGCGGCCGTAGACACGATGTTGCTAGATGCCATGTGCAAGATGACCGAGGCCAGGGAAGTGCGCAGAATTTCTGGGTCAGTAAACTCTGGGCGGGCGGCAAAGTCCTCTTCCGAGTACAACCGGATGGCAATGCCGGGGCTGGTGCGTCCTGCCCGGCCGGAGCGTTGTTGAGCAGAGGCCTGAGAGATCCGCTCGATGGGCAGACGCTGCACTTTCGTGCGTTGGGAATACCGGGAGATCCGTGCGGTACCGGTATCGATGACGTATTTGATACCCGGGACGGTCAGGGAGGTTTCGGCAACGTTGGTGGATAAAATAATGCGTTGCCGCTTGCCGGGACGGAAGACCCGTTGCTGATCTTGCAGGGAGAGGCGCCCAAACAGGGGCAGGATTTCGGCGCTGGCCAATCGTGGGTGGCGGGCCAGCCGGGCAGCCAGGACCTCCGCAGCGTCGCGGATTTCGCGCTCCCCGGGAAAGAAGATCAGGATATCGCCGGGCGCTTCGCCCCCGAGTTCTTCGACGGCGTCGGCAATGGCATCTAATGGATCCCGGACTTCTTCCATATCGTCGGCGTCGTCATCGGGGTCATCCGCCAGTGCTTGCTGAGCCAGCGGCCGGTAGCGGATCTCCACCGGATAGGTGCGTCCGGAGACCTCAATGACCGGGGCCGGGTCCCGGTGGGGACTGGCAAAGTGCTCGGCAAATGATTCGGGGTCGATGGTGGCCGAAGTGATGATCACTTTGAGATCGTCGCGTTTGGCCAGCAGCCGTTTCAGATAGCCCAGCAAGAAGTCGATATTGAGGCTGCGTTCGTGCGCCTCATCGATGATGATCACCGAGTAGCTGGACAGCAGCGGATCGTGCTGGATCTCGGCCAGGAGGATCCCGTCGGTCATGACTTTCAGCTGGGTGTCGGCGGTGACTTCTGAGGTGAAACGCACCTGATAGCCAACCGTGGCGCCAATATCTTCACCGAGTTCTTCAGCGACCCGTTCGGCAACGGACCGGGCGGCAATTCGGCGGGGCTGCGTGTGGCCGATCATGCCCTGGTCTGCCAGTCCCATCGCCAAACACATTTTGGGTAGCTGGGTGGTCTTGCCCGAACCGGTTTCACCGGCCACAATAATGACCTGGTGTTTGGCCAACAGGTCCATGATCTGTTCCCGGTGCGCAGCGACCGGCAGATCTTCGGGGAAGGTAATGGCAGACGACTGGAGTGACGAAGCTTCGGACATGATGGTCAGAATTCTACGGTAGTCCGCCGGAGGTTGGACACCCGCGACGCGGATGGCCAAAACTCCGGCGGTAACGCCTACTTCGGAGTGCTAATGGTCAACAGTTGCTTATTGACAAATTCATCCATACCCAGCGGTCCAAGTTCACGGCCAAAACCAGACCGTTTCACCCCGCCAAAGGGGAGGTCTTCGCCACCCACATTGAAGGCGTTGATGTGGACCATCCCAACGTCGAGACGGTCTGCCACCTGTTGGGCGCGCGCCTCATCCGATGAAAATACTGATCCACCCAAACCATAGGACGAGGAGTTCGCCAATTCGATGGCCTCATCTTCGGTCTGGACCCGGTACACCATGACCACCGGGCCGAACAGCTCTTCAGAGTAAGCCCGGGCAGTTTTGGGAATATCGGTCAGTACGGTGGGTGCAACATAGTAGCCGGGTAAATCTGGGCGCTGACCACCCGCGTGCACGGTGGCTCCGGCCTGGCGTGCCTCGTCGATCTGATCCATCAGCCCAACTGCGGCAGCCTCGGAAGATAGCGGGGCGTACTCGTTGCGGTTGGCATCCGCGGGGTCCCCTGGAGTCAGCTCGGCAGCTAGTGTGGCCAGTTCTGCGACGAACTCATCATAAATATTATCCATCACAATGATGCGCTTATTGGAGGTGCAGGCTTGGCCGCTATTGGAGAGTCGGGAGAACAGCGCACGGCGGGCAGATGCGGCAATATCTGCCGAATCCAATACGATATATGGGTCTGAACCGCCAAGTTCCAGGACGGCTTTTTTCAAATGCCGACCAGCTTGTTCCGCTACGGCAGCCCCGGCACGTTCTGACCCGGTCAGGGAAATACCCTGAATTCGCGGGTCGGCAATCATCGTCGATACTTGCTCGTGGGTGGCAAAAACATTGATATACGCGCCGTGGGGAACACCTGCCTCGCGCATATATTCCTCAATTTTCAGGGCAGAACCGGCGCAGATTTCGGCGTGTTTCAAAATGACCGTATTGCCCAACATCAGGTTTGGGATCGCAAAACGTGCCACCTGATAGTACGGGAAATTCCACGGCATGATGCCCAGAATGGTGCCCACGGGACGACGCCGCAAAATCGCGGTCTGACCATCAATATTTTTCAGTTCCTGATCGGCGGCCAACCGCTCGCCCTCATTGGCGAAGTAGCGGATAATGCGCGCGCAGTATTTGACTTCACCAATCGCTTCGCGTGTATTTTTACCCATCTCCAGGGTTGCCTGAGCTGCCAGCTCTTCGGCGTTGTCGTCAAATAGGTCGGCTAGTTTCAGCAGCACCCGGCCGCGCTGTGCCATCGGCAGCGCAGACCAGCTGTGGTACGCGCTGTCGGCCTGGTCTAAGGCCTGCTGGATGGTCTCGTCGGTGGCAAACGGGAATTCTTTGATCAGTTCGCCGGTGGCCGGGTTTTGCGTGCGATACGTAGTGCTCATGTCATTCCTTGGGTCGCAGAAAACAGTGTGGTCGACCTACAATCTAAACCACCAGATAGCAGAAATCCCAGGTTGGGTTGACGCGCTACCGGGTATGAGCACCGGAGTCAGGGTGTTGCGTCAGCTGGATATCCATGACGGTCGCCGCAATAGGGGAATGACGGTATAAGAGCCGTTAGAGACCGGGTGGGATGTAGTGGTCTAGTCCATCTTCGCGCAACCGATGTTTCAGGTTTTCTACCAACTGGGTGTAATTATCCATGATCCGTGCGCGGTCTTGCAGTTCGGAGGCTAAGTCAATCGACGTGGCTCGGCGAAGTTCTTTACGCGTCATCGTCAACGACGTCGCTCTACCACCCGGGGTGTAGACCATGGAGGCCAACGCTTCGATGGTGCGCTCACGATTTTTCATCGTGGTGCCTTCCATCTCCCAGCGGAATAACGTCCGTTCGGAAATACCGATCTTTTGGGCTAGATCCGTCCGAGGGAGATTTGATGCCTCCCTGCGCCGCATAATATCCAAACCGACGGACAACTCATCGTTGGGATTCAGGTGATCCTGATCTTCACGAGGGTGCATTTTCCTTCGCATGCTATTTGCCATCCAAAAACTCGATTTCTGCATCAATTGTTTTTTCAAGTATGCAGCCGTTGAGTATCATGTCATAAATTTCCTGGCCACAACAAATACGCTTGTCATTGCACAACGCGCCAGAAGGCAACGATTGTGCAGTTCACTATCGATGGTGTGGAGTCTCACATCGCTGTGGCCTCCGCTAACCAGCAAATACCCTACCTGGCAAGCACGATTGGGTACAGGGCTGGGCCGGGAAATGCCCCACTAGAAGCCATATTTTGGCAGGTTTTGGCAAAGAAAAAGCCCTACAGCGAAAGCAAATACTACGCTGTAGGGCTGGTGCCCCCGATAGGAATCGAACCTACGGCCTTCTGCTCCGGAGGCAGACGCTCTATCCACTGAGCTACGGAGGCGGACCCTGAATACCATACCGCAAAACCTGCGCTCTATGAAATGCAAGGTCGCACTGCGCAGTAAATTTTACGTAACTTTCCACTAAAGGTGCTGAGCAGGTGCACGAAAGCTAAACTTGGACTCGTGAATCCTGAAACTCTTTCTGAAGCTCTTGCCCAAATCTTGCACACCGCGATCGACGCCGGCGAAATTGATCTACCAGCCGACGCCGTCCCTGAGGCCCCTCGAGTCGAGCGGCCAAAGTCCCGAGACCATGGTGACTGGGCAACCAATATCGCAATGCAACTGGGCAAGCGCGCCGGAATGAACCCACGGCAGTTCGCCGAAGTTGTGGCCCCCAAAATTGGAGCCCTCGATGGGGTGGCCGCGGTGGAGATCGCTGGTCCGGGGTTTATCAATATCACGCTAGATGCCGCGGCAGCAGGAGAACTGGCTCGCACAATTGTGGAAGCCGGTGAGGCGTTTGGCCGAAATGAACAGGCCGTCGGCGATGTGGTGAACCTGGAGTTCGTCTCGGCAAATCCCACCGGGCCGCTGCATATTGGGCACACCCGTTGGGCGGCCTTAGGCGATGCGATTAGCCGCCTGCTGCGTGCTTCTGGTGCGACGGTCACCAATGAGTATTACATCAACGACTATGGTGCACAGCTGGAAACCTTCGCCGCATCGGTCTGGGCGCGCATGCACGGACAAGCCGTTCCGGAGGGTGGCTATCCAGGAGAGTACGTCCACGAAATTGCGGCCGCCATCCTGGCCGAAGATCCCACGATCAAAGACAAAACTTTCGAAGACGCCCTGCCTCAGTTGCGCACCCGCTCGTACCAGCTCCAACTGGAAGATATTCGGGAAACGCTGGATGACTTTCAGGTGCACTTCGACGTCTGGTATTCCGAAGCGCAATTGCACGAAAATGGTGCCGTTGAAGATGCTCTAGAGCGACTCAAAGCACAGGGCCACACCTTTGAACAAGAAGGTGCCTTTTGGCTACGCACCACCGATTTTGGCGACGACAAAGACCGGGTACTGATCAAAGCCGATGGCAAACCCACCTATTTCGCCGGTGATGCCGCCTATTATCTGTCCAAAAAGGACCGGGGCTTTGACCAGAAAATCTATCTGCTCGGTGCCGATCATCACGGATACGTCAACCGACTCCGCGCCCTGGCCGCCTGCGCCGGCGACAACATGGACGACAATATTGAGATTCTGATTGGCCAGCTCATATCTGTTGACGGTGCGCGCCTGTCGAAGCGTGCCGGCAATATCATCGAACTACGCGACCTCATTGAATGGTTGGGCGTTGACGCGTTGCGGTACTCGCTGGCACGGTACCCCCATGACTCTCCCATGGAGATTGATCCGAAACTGTTGCGGGCCCAAACCAACGACAACCCGGTCTTCTATGTCCAATACGCCCACGCGCGCTCGCGTTCAGCAGCACGCACCGCTGATGCACAGGGTGTAGTGCGTGAAACACAAAAATTTGATGCTTCGACGTTGAATCATCCGACGGAAGAAGAGCTGCTGTCCAAACTGGCGCAGTTCCCATCGGTGGTGGGCAATGCCGCCAAAGTGCGCCAGCCCCACCGTGTAGCCCGCCACCTGGAATCCATCGCCGCTGCCTACCACGGCTGGTATGCGGCAGCTCGCATCGTGCCAGCCCCCGATAAGGACGGCACCAAGCCTGCACCCCAAACCGTGAACTACTCACGTCGCTGGCTCAATGACGCCACCACCCAGGTGTTAGCCAACGGATTGGGCCTACTCGGCGTCTCTGCACCGGAGAAAATGTAATGCGCTCACCACTTGCCCCACAGTGGCTCAGTACACCGACAGACACCTCCGTGCTGGACGCCAAGATTTTTTCTTCGGGTGTCGCACGCAACGACCAAGAAGTCACCGTCCAGGGCACTGGCGTCGCCGAACTCGTCGAAGCGTTTGGCAGCCCACTCTGGGTCATGGACGAAAACGATTTCCGCGCCCGCGCTCGCGCCTATGCAGATGCCTTCAACACAGCATTTGCGCCACTGTGCGGATCGGTGGATGTGTTCTACGCTTCCAAAGCCCTGCTGACCGTCCAAATTGCCCAGTGGGTCAAAGAAGAAGGCCTGTTTATGGACACCGCTTCGGGCGGTGAAATGGCGATCGCACTGCGTGCCGGAACCGATCCAGCAAAAATTGGTTTACACGGCAATAACAAATCTGATGATGAACTCCAGACCGCCATTGAGCAACAGATTGGCCGCATCGTGGTCGACTCGCTGTCCGAGTTACATCGCGTGGCGGCCTTAGCCGAAGAGTTGGCACTGACCGCCAATGTGATGCTGCGCCTCACCCCGGGGGTAGATGCTTCCACACACGAACACATCGCGACCGCCCACGAAGATCAAAAATTCGGACTCACCATGACCCCGGCCCCGGGGGCCGATACGTCGGCCGCCTACCAGGCCGCACACTTTGCCGCGAACGCCAGCCACATTAACCTGGTGGGCTTGCACTCACATATTGGCAGTCAGATCTTTGACTCACTCGGCTTTGAAACCGCTGCCACCCGCATGCTGGAGTTCATCGCCCAACTGGATACCGAAGGTGTAGCTATTGCCGAACTCGATATCGGTGGGGGATACGGCATCGCCTACACGCAGGCCGATGCCCCAGTAGAGCCAGCCGTGATCGCGGAAAACTTGGCCGAGCACATTGGCCAGGAAATCTTCCGGCTGGGTATTGAATGTCCCCGAATCTCAATTGAACCCGGCCGCTCCATCGCCGGACCAGCCGGCCTGACGATTTACACCGTGGGCACCACCAAAACTGTGTGGGTAGAACACGACGGCCAGCACTATCCGCGCCGGTACGTGGCCGTCGACGGAGGGATGTCAGATAACCCTCGTCCCGTCCTCTACGACGCCGACTACACCGCAGTGCTGGCCAACCGGATCAGTGACGCCCAACCGGTCATCTCCCGGGTTGTCGGGAAACACTGCGAATCCGGTGACATCGTAGTCAACACCGTCTATCTGCCCGAAGACACCGACCGGGGCGACCTGCTGGTGGTACCTGCCACCGGAGCCTACGGTCACGCCATGAGTTCCAATTACAATATGCTGCCGCGCCCGGCGATTGTTGCCATCAAAGATGGCCAAGCCCGCGAAATTATCCGGCGCGAAACCCAGCACGATCTCTTCGCCCGTGAAGTCGATTTGTAAGCGCCCGGCCACGACTGGACTACAATGACGACACGGTGCCCTAGCCACTTTTCAAACCTTTACTCGGAGGACCATGACCACTGCATCTGATACCCCAGCTCTGAACATCGGATTGTTGGGCGGTGGAACCGTCGGATCACAGGTTGCTCGTATTCTCACCGAAGATGCAGAAGCACTCACCGAGCGTATCGGCGCAAAACTTCAGCTAACGGGTATTTACGTGCGAAACCCGCACGCCACCCGGGATTACCAGCTGGATGCGCACTACTACACCGATAACGTGGACGAAGTACTCGACGGCGCCGACATCATTATCGAACTCATGGGAGGCGTTGAGCCGGCACGCGAGATTATCCTACGAGCAATTGACCAGGGCGCCAATGTGGTCACCGGCAATAAGGCCCTGCTGGCCACCCACGGCAATGAGCTCTATGAGGCAGCCGCAAAAGCCGGTGTACAACTCTCATTTGAAGCCTCGGTCGGTGGCGCCATCCCCATTCTGCGCCCCCTGCGCGATTCGCTATCCGGCGATAAAGTCAACCGGATCATGGGCATCGTCAATGGCACGACCAACTATATTTTGGATCAGATGGACACCACCGGCGCGTCCTTCCACGATGCGCTGGCTGAAGCCCAACGGCTGGGTTATGCCGAAGCGGATCCAGCGGCCGACGTCGAAGGGGAAGACGCCGCCGCCAAAGCTGCCATCTTGGCGCACCTGGCATTCCACACCCCATTCACCCTGGACCAGGTGTATACCGAAGGCATCAGCAAGATTTCGGATCTCGACCATAAAGCAGCAGCCAATGCCGGCTACATTATTAAACTGCTGGCCATCGCCGAGCAACTCGATGATCCAGCCGGTGTGGTACTGCGCGTCCACCCAACTCTGCTGCCGCGCGATCACCCGCTGGCCTCGGTCCGCGGCGCATATAACGCGGTGTTCATCGAAGCCGAAAATGCGGACGAACTCATGTTCTACGGTCCAGGTGCCGGCGGTGCAGCCACGGCCTCCGCGGTGATGGGTGATGTGATCTCCATTGCCAAACGAAAACTGCGTGGTGGACCGGGACGAACCCACACTGCCCGCCGGGATCTGGCCTGTTTGGATATTGGCGAGACCACCACGCGTTACATGATGGTCGTGCGGGCCGCGGATGCTCCCGGTGTCTTAGCCAAAGTCGCTGGTACCTTTGCGGAACACGGGGTCTCCATAAAATCTATGAATCAGACCGTGGACGAAACTTCCAGTGAAGATCACAAGACCGCGCTCTTGGCGTTCATTACTCATCGGGCAAAAGAATCCGAGCTGGCCAAGACCCTGGAAGCCACCAAGACTCTGGATGTCGTGGATGAAGTCCTGTCCGTCATGCGGGTAGAAGGTAAATAATCTTGGCATCACCGGCCACCACTCCACCTGCCAGCCGAGTCCCCGTCGGCATTGTCGCCAATATTACGGTCCCGGCCACCTCGGCGAATCTTGGTCCGGGCTTTGACAGCGCCGGAATAGCCCTGCAACTCTATGACGAGCTTGAAATTCGGACCACCGAAACAGGCTTCAGCGCCACAGTCCACGGGGAGGGTCATAATTACCTGCCCACCGATGCGCGACATTTGATCATCACCCAGATCCGGCTGCGCTTGGAACGGCTGGGCTGGCATCTGCCAGGGTTAGAACTGAAAGCTACGAACCGGATCCCACACTCCCGTGGACTGGGGTCTTCAGCGGCAGCACATATTGCAGCAGCCATGGCGGTGAAAGCACTGTTGCCCCCGGATTGCAACATCACCAAATATGACCTGTTGCAGTGGGCCTCCGAAGCCGAGGGTCACCCTGATAATGTGGCCCCGGCAGTATTTGGTGGTCTGACATTCTCCTGGAATGAACCAACAGAAACGGCAGACCGGTACCGCTCCCTGCAACTCACCGCACACAGTGATATTACTCCTGTGGTGGCAATCCCAGCCAAGCCGTTATCGACTGCTGCAGCACGAACCCTTTTACCAGCCACTGTGCCCTACGCCGAAGCCGTAGCCAACGCCGCGCGGGCAGCATTGCTCGCACCGGCTATGACACTTGAGCCAAGCTTGTTACCCGCCGCGACCGAAGACTGGTTACACCAGCAATACCGGCAACCCTCGATGCCAGAAACATTGCGCCACATCACGGCACTGCGCGCCGAAGGCCACGCAGCCGTCGTCTCGGGGGCCGGCCCAACGCTGTGTGTTTTTGCCCAGAATTCAACCGAAGCAGCCGCCGTGGTAGACAAGCTACAACAGCGCGCAGCGAAATCTGAGCAACACTGGGATGTCAGGATTCTTCCTGTAGACACTCAAGGTGCTACGATGGAAGTATTCCGGCCATAACGAGAACGTTTTTACGGTTTGGAAGATTCTAAACCGATCGTATTCGGCCTGGTCTTTACCGCACTTCTGCGGAGAGTATTTGATAACTCATCATCCTAGATGTCAGGTTATCCACACCTTCAACACCAGCGTTGACACTGCTGTGCAACATTGGCTGTTAAGAATATTGCAATCACTCAACAACGAGCTTGGCGTAGTCACAGTCACGCAAAGCTTGTTATGAATCCTGCGGGGTATCTCACACCCGTACCGACGAGGGGAAGGAACCTTCGTGACTGAACAAGACACAGTACAGACCCCAACTGACAACGGGTCTGCTGGCCTGGGCAGCCTCAAACTTGCCCAACTACGAAACTTAGCCTCCCAGCTAGGCATCACCGGCACCTCCCGCATGCGCAAAGCACAGCTGGTTGACTTGATTGCCGACCACCAGCGCGGTGGCAGTGTTGCCGACCGCCAGGCAGTAGAAGAAGCCAAAGCTGCGGCCGCCACCGAGCGTAAACCCCGGACTCCTGCTGCCAAAGACACCAAGGATGCCGATAGCAAAACTGCTGATACGTCGCAGGACAAAGACAACGCCGTTCAAGCTGAACCCAAGCAGGAGCAGCAGAAGGCCAAACAAGATCAGCAGAAGGCCAAGCAAGAACAGCACAAAGCCAAACAAGATCAACCAGACGCTGATGAGCCCGCGAAGCAACGCGAACAGCAGCAGTCACGCGGACGCCGCAACTCCCGCGGAGGACAGCAGGACGATAAACAGGCCCGCGACCAGTCGTCCCGTCAAGAGCACAGCTCCGGTGATGAGCAGCAGGACAGCGAAAAAGCTGACGCTGGCGACCAAGACGGCAACAACCGTGGCCGTGGCCAGCGCACCCGCAATCAGCAACGTCGCGATCAGGACCGCCAACGCCGTGACCAGCGCGAGCAGCAAGACGGCCGCGACCAGCAGGACACCAGCAGCGACCACGACGCTGATGAATCCAGTGATGAGAACGCCGAGGGTGGACGTCGTCGACGCGATGACGACCAGCGCAACCAACGTCGTCAGCGGCAGCGCGATCGCAACCGGTCCCGTGATCGCCGTCGCGACCAAGACCAAGACGAAGACGACCAACAACACGACGATGGTGACGATGACAGCCTGATCCCGGTCTCCGGAATTCTCGATGTCCTCGACAACTACGCATTCGTGCGCACTTCCGGCTACCTGCCCGGCCCCAACGACGTTTACGTCTCCATGGCCATGGTCAAACGCTACGGACTGCGCAAAGGTGATGCGATCCGCGGTCAAGTTCGCGCCCCACAAGACGAGAACGAAAACCAGAACCAACAGGGCGGACGCGGTGGCCGAGGTGGCCGCGGCGGACGCAACCGTCGTGGCGGCGGAGGCGGCGGCAACCGTCAGAAGTTCAACGCCCTGGTCAAACTTGACCTGCTCAACGGTCAAGAAGCCGTTGAACACCCCAAACGTGTGGAGTTCAACAAACTCACGCCGCTCTACCCGCAAGAGCGCTTGCGTCTGGAGCACAACATCAAAGACATGGGTCCACGTCTGGTCGACCTGGTCGCCCCCATCGGTAAAGGCCAGCGCGGTCTGATCGTTTCACCGCCCAAGGCCGGTAAGACCATGATGTTGCAGTCCATTGCCAACGCGATCACCACCAATAACCCAGAGGTCAAACTCATGATGGTGCTGGTTGATGAACGCCCAGAAGAAGTCACCGACATGCAACGCTCGGTGCGCGGTGAAGTTATTGCCTCCACCTTTGATCGTCCGGCCGAAGATCACACCACGGTGGCCGAACTTTCCATCGAACGCGCCAAGCGCATGGTCGAACTAGGCCACGACGTTGTCGTACTCCTGGACTCCATGACCCGCCTGGGTCGCGCCTACAACCTGGCAACACCGGCCTCCGGTCGTATCTTGTCCGGTGGTGTCGACTCGGCAGCACTGTACCCGCCCAAGAAATTCTTCGGTGCCGCACGGAATATCGAAGGCGGCGGTTCGCTCACCATTCTGGCCACCGCACTGGTGGAAACCGGATCACGCATGGACGAAGTGATCTTCGAAGAATTCAAGGGAACCGGGAACATGGAACTGCGCCTGTCCCGCGAACTGTCAGAGCGTCGGATCTTCCCAGCAATCGACATCAACGCCTCGGGTACCCGACGCGAAGAAAACCTGCTGACCGCAGACGAAATCCGCATCATGTGGCGTCTACGCCGCGTACTCTCCGGATTGGAAACCCAACAGGCTCTGGAACTGCTGACATCCAAGCTCAAAGAAACCGAAACGAACGCGGAATTCTTGATGCTCGTCTCCAAGACCACCCTGCGAGGTCAAACAGAGTCTTAGCTGACCGACATTAAACCATCGCGCAACCTTCATGGTTGCGCGATGGTTTTTTGATTCTCAACTAAGATTCCAATTACGAGGTGTAAAAAACATGTTTGACTCCATTGATAACCTGCTCGCAGAATACGACGAACTCACCGAAAAAATGGGTGACCCCGCCGTTCACGCCGACCAAGCCATGGCACGCAAAGTCGGACGCCGCTTTGCCGAACTTGAAAAAATCGTCAAAGCCCATAAACGGTGGGAACAACTCGGCCAAGATCTGGCAGACACCAAGGAGCTAGCCGAAGAAGACGCTGACTTCGCGGCTGAGATCCCAGAACTTGAAGCCAGCTACGAAGAAGCCAACGAAACCCTGCACCGGCTCTTGATTCCCCGGGACCCAGACGATGCACGCAACGTCATCTTAGAAATCAAAGGTGGCGAAGGTGGCGAAGAAGCCGCCCTGTTCGCGGCCGATCTGGCACGTATGTACCTGCGCTATGCAGAAGACAAAGGCTGGAAAACCGAAATCATTTCGGCCACCGAATCAGATCTGGGCGGCTACAAAGACGTCCACATTGGTGTCACCGGTAACTCCAACGACCCGGCAGAAGGCGTCTTCGCCCACCTGAAATACGAAGGCGGCGTCCACCGCGTCCAGCGCGTGCCGGTCACCGAATCACAGGGCCGCATCCACACCTCAGCAGCCGGCGTCCTGGTCTTCCCAGAAGTTGATGAACCAGAAGAAATTGCAATCAACCAGACCGATCTGAAAATTGACGTCTACCGCTCATCCGGTCCCGGCGGCCAGCACGTGAACACCACCGACTCTGCCGTTCGTATTACGCACTTACCAACCGGCATCGTTGTGGCCATGCAAAACGAAAAATCACAGATCCAAAACCGGGAAGCCGCCATGCGCGTGCTCCGCTCCCGACTACTAGCACACCAACAAGAAGAATTAGCCGCTGCGGCCGCCGAAACCCGGGCATCACAGGTGCGAACCATGGACCGCTCCGAACGCATCCGCACCTACAACTTCCCGGAAAACCGTATCGCAGACCACCGCACCGGATATAAGGCCAACAACTTAGACCGGGTATTGGAAGGCGATATGAACGCCGTCATTGCTTCCCTCATTGAAATGGACGAAGCTGAACGGCTGGCCGCCCTGGGCGAAAACACCACCGCATAATGCACAACGTCAACGATCTAATACGCCTGGTTCAGGACCAACTGAACCAGGCGAAGATCGACTCTGCACAAGCCGAAGCCGCCATCCTCGTCTCGCATGTACTCCAGGTGGATAGAGGCAAACTGGGAGTCATGCAAGCACTGGGGGAGACCATCGACCAAAACGCGGTCGATCGGATCAGGCAATTAACCGACGCACGTGCGACGCGGGTGCCACTGCAATACCTCACCGGTGAAACCGGCTTTTATGGTCTCAACCTCAAAGTTGAACCCGGCGTATTTATTCCCCGCGTCGAAACAGAAATCCTCGTCGAAACGACGCTGGACCGTGTTGCCACCGGAACGGGGCCGCTGACAATCCTGGACCTGTGTACCGGTAGCGGTGCCATCGCAGCAGCACTAGCCGACCAGCTTGCCAAGCGCGGTGTTGAAACACACATCTGGGCGGTTGACCAGGACCCTAAAGCGGTGGCCCTGGCGACCCACAACACCCGAAAATACAATGTCACGGTGTTGTGCGCGGATGCGACGGACGCCCAAGAAATGATCCTCGCTGACCCGGCACTTGCCGAACACTTGGGGAGCTTCGACGCTGTGGTGTCCAACCCGCCCTATATCCCGACCGACACGCCTGTAACTCAGGCTGAAGCCGACTATGATCCACCCACGGCATTATATGGTGGTTCGACAGACGGCATGGCAATCCCTGTGGCGATCGCAGACCGCGCACTGCAATGGCTGACCCCCGGGGGATTCTTTATCATGGAACATGACCATACCCATGCCGCTCAACTGGCCGATGCCCTGCGCCAACAGCCTGGCTGGCACCAGGTAGACACCGTCCAAGATCTGACTCATACGGATCGTTTCGTTGCAGCTCTTCGAACCGAACTTGCGCAACCAACACCGAAAACGTCCCCAACCCTGGCACAATGACTAACGTGACACAGCTGTTTGACGCACAACAATCCGACCAACGTACCGCCGCGATCGCCGCGGCGGCCCAAGCCATCGACCAACGAGAGCTCATTGTGCTGCCCACCGATACGGTCTATGGCATCGGGGCCGATGCGTTCAGTCCACAAGCCGTGGCGGTCTTATTGGCAGCGAAAGGTCGCTCACGCCACTCACCGCCACCCGTATTAATCGGCGATATCCGAGTCCTTGACGCTCTCGCCGTGGAGATCCCCTCAACGGCGCGCGAACTCGCGCAAGCATTCTGGCCCGGGGCACTTACCTTAATTTTCCAGGCGCAGCCCTCCCTGTCGTGGGACCTGGGGGAGACACGCGGTACCGTCGCGCTTCGACAACCCGACGACCAGCTGGCCCAACAAATTTTGCAAAAAACCGGACCCCTTGCGGTGTCGTCGGCAAATCGCCACGGACAACCAGCAGCCACCGACATTGGCGCCGCCCAAGAAGCACTGGGTGAAGCCGTGAGCGTGTACATCAACGACGGCCCACGCGATGCGCAACAAGCCTCCACCATCGTAGACTGCACGGTGTCCCCACACCGTGTGCTGCGGGCCGGGGCGATCTCTATTGACCAACTACGCCAGATCGTGCCTGAACTTTTAGATCGCGACGACCCAGAACCGCAGCACACCGACGAAACACCAGCAGCCGATGCAACCTCAGAGGATTCTTCGTCCTCATGAAGGTTTATCTCGCCATTGTTGTCATCACCGCGCTGATCAGTTTCGCACTGACTCCAATGGCACGGATGCTGGGTGTACGCGGCCGGGTGTACACACCCACCCGGAAACGCGACATGCATCGAGAGCCCATTGCCAAGCTTGGGGGATCGGCCATGGCGTTGGCCGTCATCATTGTCATTGGGGCGGCCTCGCTGGTGCCGTTTTTGGCCGGAATATATCAGGCACCGATTATTGGCATCCTGATCGCCATCTTGATCGTATTGGTCATGGGTGTGGCCGATGACCTGTGGGACCTGCACTGGATTGTGAAGTTTGCTGGTCAGGTGGTGGCCGCCGGCGTCGTTGCTGCCGCCGGTGTTCGAGTGGAAGCCATGCCGGTGGGTTGGATTCACGTCAACAACGAGCTGGCACAAATCGTGATCACCATCTTCGTCATTGTCCTGACCATTAACGCGTTCAACTTCATCGACGGTCTTGACGGGCTCGCGGCCGGAGTCGCGGTCATCGGCGGGTCTGCCTTTTTTATCTACAGCTATATCCTGACCCGCACCATTAACGCCTACGACTATTCCAACCTTGCCACCCTGTTGACCGCGTTACTCATCGGGGCTTGCCTAGGGTTTCTACCGTTCAACTTTCACCCGGCCCGCATCTTCATGGGTGAGGTCGGTGCACAGCTCATTGGCCTCTTGATGGCCACCGCAGCAGTGGCCGTGACTGCAGACCTCGGTGCCCTAGAAGGGTTCCGATTTCGAAATGTCCCGGCATACATGCCCATTTTGTTGCCGCTAGCTGTCATGCTGCTGCCCTTACTTGACTTGTTTATGGCCGTGCTGCGTAGAACCGCCCGCAGAAGCTCGCCGTTCAGTGCGGACCGAGGACACATCCACCATAAGCTCGTCGACGGTGGCTATACGCACCGACAGGCAGTGTTGCTGTTGTACCTCTGGACTTTTGTGGTCGGCTACGGCGCCGTTTCATTGACATATTTCCCCACCGAAATTGTTATCTTAGCAACCAGCGTTGCCACGGCGTTATTGGTGCTGGTCACGCTTCGTCCATGGATTGCTCGGCGTGCGTACTATCGCAAGCTCAACCAAATCCGGGCGGCAAAAGCTGCGGAACGGGCCAGACATCAAACACGAGATCGAGGTGAGGCGCATGGCAAAGAAACCCGTTAATAGGCGCGGCTGGTGGGGGATACTGCTCCACGCATCCTGGCCGACCTTGATAGGGGCGGGGCTCACCGCTGTCATCTTCTTGATGGTGGAATCCGCGGCGGCGGGCTTATCTGCGCTCGTAGCGGGCGTCATCGTGTGGATCTTGTCAGCCATCACTATTTTGCTCATCGCACTGATCTGGGCCCGGTACCGCGATTTAGCCATCCCCATAGCCATGGGAGCTTTTGTGGCCAAGATTGTGATTCTAGGACTATTGCTGACCGTAGTGCCGCCACCAGCATGGTTACACACAAACGGTGCTGCCATAGGCGCATTGGTGTCCATTGTGGTGTGGCAGGCGGCTGAAGTTTTGGTATTTATCCATACCCGCAGACTCATCTATAAGTAGCCGATATACATAATGTGACTGAGACAACAAAATCAAGTTAAATTAAACTCACTCAAATGCATAAATCGCTGCCTGACTAGGTGGTTTCCTGAGAATTGTGTGCGAACAGGCGTGCCACTGTGAGCAAAATCTCACCCCTTTTGCTAGGTTGTAGTGTTGAGACCGTTCAAAGCGAAGGTCTCAATGCGACACGGGTTAAGGTTTTTGCTAGACTATCCAAGGGCAAAAAACGCGTTGAAATCGCAGACTGCCTACAACATTCCGGCAACATCCCCCGAAGCAGGGTTGAAACACCTGGTCTTTACCGTGGGATTCTTCAGAGAGGATTCGCGTGCTTCCACTCGTGCTAAGTTATTTCCCCACCCAGGGGACATACATGCCGCCCACGATCGACGATGCGCACCCGCCAGACATCATCCCGTGGATGGCTGAGTACGGTACCGGTTTCGGTAAGCAAATGGTGATGATCGTTTTGTCGATCATCTTGATCTGGGCATTTTTTGGCATTGCGATGCGCAAGCCGTCGCTGGTACCCGGTCGTCTTCAGTGGATAGCCGAATCAGGCTACGCCTTTGTGCGCAACGGCATTGCTAAAGACATTCTCGGCGAAAAAAACTTCCGCCAGTGGGTTCCACTGCTGTTCGCCACGTTCTTTTTTGTCCTTCTGAATAACCTCTTTGGTGCTATTCCGGTACTCCAACTGCCGTCCTTTTCGCATGCCGGAGCGGCATACGCTATCGCCATCATCATGTACATCGTGTGGATTGGTGTGGGACTGCGCCACCACGGCATCAAATACTTCAAACTGGCAGTCGTGCCCGAGGGCGTACCAGGATGGATCCTGCCGCTACTGGTCCCGCTGGAGATCATCTCGAACTTCATCGTTCGCCCACTGACGCACTCCCTGCGTCTCATGGCAACGATGCTCGCGGGCCACATCATCGTCATGCTGGCAGGCTCCGGTGCTGAATACCTCATCACTCAGACCGATAGTATTCTGAACGCAGGACTTGGTGTCGCTGTCGTCATCGGTTCAGTGGCACTGTACTTCCTAGAACTACTCATCATGGTTCTGCAGGCGTTCGTCTTCACGCTGCTCACAGCGCTGTACATCGAAGGCGCACTGTCAGCCCAAGGCGCTATCGCCATTGAAGACTAACGCGCTGTAAACGACACAACAAAATATAATAAATTTTCCCGGTTCAAATATTTGAAGCGGAACGGTGAGATACACGCCGTGAGACAATTTCCTGGTACCGGTACCCATCGGATCCCCGCCGGGAACCCTCCACAACCTGCCTGTTAGGCATCTTGAAAGGAACACAATGGAACTGCATGGTTCATTGAACATGATCGGTTACGGTCTGGCCGCAATTGGCTCCGCTATTGGTGTGGGTCTGATTTTCGCTGCATACATCAACGGTGTTGCACGCCAGCCAGAATCACAATCACAGCTGCAGCCAATTGCACTGCTTGGCTTCGCACTGGCAGAAGCACTGGCCATTCTCGGCCTGGTCTTCGCTTTCGTTATTGGAGCCTAGGCGCCATCCACGGTCGGTACACCCCGGCCCGCTATGTCAGTAATGAACACTTAAGGATGGTTTGAAATGATCAATAGCATGATGATCATGGCAGCCGCCGCAGAGCAGGAACAAGCGAACCCGCTGATCCCGAATATCTGGGAAATCGTCGTGGTATCCGTAGGCTTCCTCGTCCTCATGTTCATCGTCATCAAATTTATCGTTCCGGCAATGGAGAAATCCTACGTCGAGCGTCGTGATGCGATCGAAGGTGGACTTGAGCGCGCTCAGGCTGCACAAGCAGAAGCTGCACAACTCAAAAACAACTACGAACAGCTCCTGCAAGAAGCACGTACCGAAGCCAGCCAGATCCGTGAGCAGGCTCGTACCGATGCGGCACAGATCGTTGCAGAAGCTCGCCAGAATGCCTCTACTGAAGCATCTCGGATTTCCGAACAAGCTTCGCACCAGATTGCTGCAGAACGTCAGCAAGCTGTATCTGCCCTGCGTGCCGAAGTTGGCACCCTGGCAACTTCACTGGCATCCAAGATTGTTGGCGAAGCACTCGACGACGATGCTCGTTCACAGCGGGTAGTCGACCGCTTCCTGTCAGATCTGGAAAAAGAAGAAGCCCAGACCACGAGTGCAGGTGCGACTAAGTAATGTCACAAGCATCGCGTGATTCATTGGCACAACTGCACACCGAGCTGAAAGATACTCTTGCAGCCGGAGGAGTCGAACTCGGCGCCGAACTGTTTGCGGCTTTGAAAGTGATCGACGACAACGGTGCACTGCGCCGCTCGATCACCGACCCAACCGTTGAAGCCAACCGACGTCAAGAACTTATTCGCAAGATCTTTGCCCAACAGGTCTCGGCCAACGCCGTGTCCGTATTGCAAAATCTTGCCGGCGCACGCTGGTCCACCGAACGCGAGTTCGGCGACGCAGTCGAAGAGATGGCAGCCACCGCTACCGTTTACAACGCCGAACAGGACGGTCTTGCCGGTCTGAAAGCCCTCACCCAGCAACTGTTGGAATTCAACCGCACGGTTGAAACCAGCCACGAACTGCAACGGGCCCTGACCGACCAGCAAGCACCAGTAGCTTCTCGAGGCGACCTGGCTGACAACCTCATGTCAGCCGACGCCATGCCGTCAGCAAAACTGCTGGTCCGGCAGGCCGTCGAACAGCCTCGCGGAGTCAAACCTGTGGATCTTGTTCGTCGCTTCGCTGACCTCAGCGCACAGCAACAACGTCAGTGGATCGCCGATGTGACGGTGGCTCGTCCACTCCAGCAAGCTCAGGAACAACGTCTAGCCAAATCACTGTCGGCCACTTTCGGCCGCGAGTTGACGCTGAACGTCGAAACTGACCCGCAGCTGGTCGGAGGAATCCGGATCCAAGTCGGTGACGAAGTCATTGACTCCTCGGTCGCATCCCGACTGAACGATCTGAACACTAAACTGGCCGGCTGACACCGGCACTCGAAACATTTACCACTAGGCCCAACAGAACAATCGTTGGGCATGAACAGAGAGCAGGGACTGCAGATGGCCGATTTGACCATCAACGCTGACGACGTCCGTGATGCCCTAAACGAGTTTGCGGAGTCGTACGAACCGGCCGACACCGAACGTGTCGAAGTTGGCTACGTCACCCGCGCAGCCGACGGTATTGCCCAGGTAGAAGGTCTTCCTTCCGTCATGGCAAACGAATTGCTGCGTTTCGACAACGGCATCACCGGACTCGCTCAGAACCTCGACCCACGAGAAATTGGTGTCGTCGTACTGGGTGATTTCCAAGGCATCCAAGAAGGTATGAAAGTCTACCGCACCGGCGAAGTACTGTCGGTACCAGTCGGCGACGCATACATGGGCCGCGTAGTAAACCCATTGGGTGAGCCAATTGACAACCTCGGTGAAATCGAAGACGAGGGTCGTCGTGCGTTAGAACTCCAAGCACCAGGTGTAACCGAACGTAAATCGGTACACGAACCACTCCAGACCGGCATGAAAGCCATCGACGCGATGATCCCAATCGGTCGCGGCCAGCGTCAGCTGATCATTGGTGACCGTCAGACCGGTAAAACCGCCATCGGCGTTGACGCCATTTTGAACCAGCGAGCAAACTGGGAGTCGGGGGATCCGAACAAACAGGTACGTTGTATCTACGTTGCTGTTGGCCAGAAGGCTTCCACCATTGCATCCGTGCGCTCCACCCTGGAACGCGAAGGCGCACTGGAATACACCACCATCGTTGCTTCACCAGCATCTGACCCAGCAGGCTTCAAATACCTGGCACCATACGCCGGGTCAGCCATTGGTCAGCACTGGATGTACGGTGGCAAACACGTTCTGATCATCTTTGATGACCTCTCCAAACAGGCCGAAGCATACCGCGCTGTGTCACTACTGCTGCGTCGCCCACCGGGCCGCGAAGCCTACCCAGGTGACGTCTTCTACCTGCACTCCCGGTTGCTGGAGCGTTGTGCAAAACTCTCCGACGAGATGGGTGCCGGTTCCATGACCGGTCTGCCAATCGTTGAGACCAAAGCAAACGACGTCTCGGCATATATTCCAACCAACGTGATTTCGATTACTGACGGCCAGATCTTCTTGCAGTCAGACCTGTTCAACGCCAACCAGCGTCCAGCTGTTGACGTTGGTATCTCGGTCTCACGAGTTGGCGGTGACGCTCAGGTGAAGGCCATGAAGAAGGTCTCCGGTACGCTACGTATTGACCTGGCACAGTACCGCGATATGGAAGCGTTCTCGATGTTCGCCTCGGACCTCGACGCGTCCACCCGTCGTCAGCTAGACCGCGGTGCACGTCTGATGGAACTGCTCAAGCAGCCGCAGTACACCCCGTACCCAGTCGAAGACCAAGTTGTCTCGATCTGGGCTGGCTCGCGTGGCCACTTGGACGATATCCCAGTCACCGACGTGTTGCGTTTTGAAGATGAATTCCTGCAGCACCTGCGTCTGAACAACATTGCGTTGCCAGACATCGCCGAAACTGGTCTACTCAACGAAGACGTTGAAGAAGTACTGGTTAAAGAAGTCGAAAGCTTCAAGAAGGCTTATTTGGCTCAGGGCGCGGACTCCAACATCCAACCTGGTCACGAAGAATTCGACGCTCTCGATGGGGACGCTGTCGAACAGGAAAAGATCGTCCGCCAGAAACGCTGATCGACCCTAGCAACAGGTGCCGGGGCAACCCGGCACCCGCTATAGGTCACAGAAAGGAAAAGCATGTCAGCATCCGATATTCGGGTCTTTCGCAATAAGATCGATTCGACAACGTCGATGAAAAAGATCTTCAATGCGATGGAACTGATCGCTACCTCGCGAATCGGTAAGGCACGCCAGCGTGTGGCAGCTTCGATGCCCTATGCGAATGCAATCACCCGGGCCGTATCAGCCGTGGCCTCACAACAAGACATCGAGCACGTCCTCACGTCGGAACCAGAAAATCCCCGTCGCGCAGCAGTGCTCATCATGTCCAGTGACCGCGGACTAGCCGGAGCATATTCCGCAAACATCCTGCGCCACGCAGAGACCTTGATCGAACGCCTCCATGAAGAAGGCAAATCCGCTGACCTCTACCTGGTCGGACGCAAGGCTCAGGCGTACTTCGACTTCCGTCATCGTTCATACAAAAAATTCTGGACCGGTTCCACCGACAATCCAGAATTTGATATGGCAAAGGATATCGGCGAGACCCTCGTCGAAGCATTCCTCACCGACTACGAAGACGGCGGCGTCGACGAAATTCACATCGTCTACACCGAATTCAAATCCATGGTCAAACAGGATCCAATCGTTGTTCGTCTGCTGCCACTTGAAGTTGTAGAGGAAGAAGTCACCGATGACTCGGAACTTTTCCCACTCTACGACTACGAACCGGCACCGGAAGAAGTCTTGGATGCACTGCTGCCAAAATACATTGAGTCGAGAATCTTCTCGTCCATGCTCCAGGCTGCCGCATCTGAACTCGCAAACCGCCAGCGGGCCATGAGCTCTGCCGGTGACAACGCCGAAGACCTCATCCGCGACTACACCCTGCTGATGAACAACGCTCGTCAAGCTTCCATTACTCAGGAGCTCACCGAACTCATCGCTGGTGCAGACGCACTAGCCGAGTAATCGCCCACGGGCTGACATCAGCCTCACTGACCCATATTCAACATCCACATAGAAGTGAGTTACATGACTGCCACCATTAACGAATCCGGTTCCGGCGCCAAAACCGGCGCCGTGGGCCGTATCGCCCGCATTACCGGTCCGGTGATTGACGCTGAATTCCCAGCCGACGCCATGCCGGAAATTTACAACGCCCTGACCGTAGAGCTGACCCTCAACGGCAAAACCTCCACCGTGACCTTTGAAACCGCACAGCACCTGGGTGAAAACCTCGTGCGTGCTATCGCAATGGAAGCAACAGACGGACTCGTCCGCGGGCAAGAGGTTGTTGACACCGGCGCACCCATCACCGTGCCCGTCGGCGACGTCGTCAAAGGCCACATTTTCAACGCCCTGGGCGACTCGCTGGACATTGACATCAATGAACTCGACGTCCAAGACCGCTGGCCAATTCACCGCCAGCCACCACACTTCGCTGATCTCGAAGGCTCCACCGAAATGCTGGAGACCGGCATTAAGGTCATCGACCTGCTCACCCCGTATATCCAGGGTGGAAAGATCGGTCTATTCGGTGGTGCCGGTGTGGGTAAAACCGTCCTGATTCAGGAAATGATCACCCGTGTAGCCCGCAACTTCGGTGGTACTTCCGTATTCGCCGGTGTTGGTGAACGTACCCGTGAAGGGAACGACCTCTGGGTTGAAATGGACGAAGCCGACGTGTTGAAAGACACCGCGCTGGTCTTCGGCCAGATGGATGAGCCACCAGGCACCCGTCTGCGTGTTGCCCTGACCGGCCTGACCATGGCCGAATACTTCCGTGACGTCCAGAAGCAAGACGTACTGTTGTTCATTGATAACATCTTCCGCTTCTCGCAGGCCGGTATGGAAGTTTCCACCCTGCTGGGTCGTATGCCATCAGCCGTGGGCTACCAGCCAAACCTGGCTGACGAAATGGGTATCCTGCAGGAACGCATTACCTCTACCCGTGGGCACTCCATTACCTCGATGCAGGCCGTTTACGTCCCCGCGGACGACTACACTGACCCTGCACCAGCCAACGTGTTCGCCCACCTGGATGCGACCACCAACCTGACACGTGACCTCGCCTCCCGTGGTCTCTACCCAGCGGTAGACCCACTGGCCTCGACCTCTCGTATTCTTGACCCACAGTATGTTGGTCAGGACCACTACGAGGTGGCTACCCGTGTCAAACAGATCCTGCAGAAGAACAAAGAACTGCAAGACATCATCGCGATCCTCGGTGTCGACGAACTGTCGGAAGAAGACCGCGTCACCGTTGGTCGTGCACGCAAGATGGAACAGTTCCTGTCCCAGAACACCTACACCGCCAAGCAGTTCACCGGTGTTGAAGGCTCAACCGTACCGATCAAGGACACCGTTGAAGGCTTCAAAGCCATCGCAGACGGCGACCTCGACCACATCTCGGAACAAGCCTTCTACAACGTTGGTGGCCTCGACGATGTTGAGCGCGAATGGGCGAAAATTCAGAAAGAAGGCTAACTCATGGCCGATAACCTGCTGGACGTTGAAATCGTTGCCGAAGATCACTTCGTGTGGTCCGGGCAAGCCCGCTCAGTCTCCGCCAGAACCATCGACGGTGAGATCGGGATCCTGCCCGGACACCTTCCGCTGCTCGCGGTACTCGGTGACGGCGAAGTCGTGGTTGAAGCCGCCGACGGTGAATCCGTTGTCGCTCAGGCCAACGGCGGGTTCTTCTCGGTTGACTCCAACCGGGTGACTATCGCCGCAACGCAAGCGGAGCTGTCAGCCTAGATGCCATCGTGGCTGGCGTGGACGCTTACCGGAGCCGCCCTCATAGCGTTCGTAACCGCAATGATCATCGCCTGGCGATTATTCATGCTGCTGCGAACACCAGGGTCCTTCAAAGCGCGTCTCGTCAGCAAACGCGATGCAGAACGGCCCGGCAAACCGGTGGTCGTGTCATATAACGAATACTCCGTAGAAATCTTTGCGGTGTACTCCGTCTGGCCGCGACCGCGCGCCACCGTTCCGCGGCACTACCTTGATGTCACCCGGTTCCCACGTCGAACTCGCATCCGTTCCTGGCTGCGACTCGACGACATCGAAACCGGAGAACACATCAAACTCAGTGCAGCACACGCACACGTATCGGAGTTAACCACCTGGTACGAGTCCGGACCCGCCATTGGGATCGGACACTGGCGCGACGCTCCGCGTAGACGACAGCGACGCCGCTACTTCTAACTGCATAACACTTTCGGTCGGTTGGGTACGTGGATGGCCCCGCCGACCGAAAGGCGTTAACACCGCTCCGGGGCCGTATCAACACCGCGCCCCGGAGCGGTCTTGCTGTTAAAGGTCCTCGTGTGCCTCGGCTCGCATCGCGACACAAACGTGGTCGTGCTCGAAACCCGCATCCACCAGCCCATCATGCATAGACAACAGGTCGCGCGCACCCGACGCCAGGGTCGTGTGATCAGCCAATCGGGGACCTGCTGAGGTGCCATAGGCCAGATCGAGATGCCCTAGCCGCGGTGTCCCTGCGGTCAGGGGTCTCACGCCGGGCGGTAGGGTAGCGGCCGAGGCATCAGAGACCAACCGGATGACCTCCGGATAGGTCGCGAACCACCACCGGATCACCTCCAATGCCACATGCTGGCCGTCGGCAATGAGTTCGACCACCACCTGGTGATCGCGGGCCGCCTCCATGATCGCCAACAGTGGGCCTGGATCACGATGATGAAAACCGCGCATCGCGTTATAGCCGTGGGTGATGACCACCGGCTCACCTGTCAGGCGGTACAGATCGTCGATGCTGGTGCGCATCCCCTGATAGTCCGCATTGGTATGGCCCAGCGCCGGGGCGATCCCCATCGCAACCAGCTGTTCAACCAGATCCTGGAAGCCGGGCAGTTCTGGCGCTACCGTCATCATGCGGATGCTCGAGTTAGCTGACTGATGGTCATGCACCATACGCAGATAGTCTTGGCCCGCCGGCGAGTGGGGTGTCAGAATCGCGTCGCGGGGGTGCGCGCCGGCAAACCGTGGTGCAATAAACGGCCCTTCTAAATGCACACCCTCCAACAGCGTCTGGTGCACCAACGGTTCTACAGTGTGCAGGGCAGCCTCGGTGTCGACCCCGGTCATAGTTGGTATGGAGGCGGTGACCGCAGTGGTGCGTCGGCTCCGAAGGAAAGCTAACGCATCGCGAATTGCCGCTGTCGAAGACGTGGCAAAATCTACGCCGGCGATCCCATGGATATGCCGGTCGGCAAAGGTGTGCGTGCAGGTGTTAGAAGAGGCGGGATTCTGCATCGTCGACGCCTCGCATGGCATCGTAATCCAATGTCAACGTGCGAAAACCACGGTCTTCGGCCAGGACGCGGGCCTGTGGCTTGATCTGTTGCGCCGCAAATACCCCGTGCACCGGGGCCAGGAGTGGGTCTCGGTTGAGGAGTTCCACGTAGCGGGATAGTTGCTCGACGCCGTCAATATCGCCGCGGCGCTTGAGCTCGACGGCGACGGTGCCCCCGGTGCCGTTTTTGGCCAGAATATCGATGGGACCGATCGCGGTCATGTATTCTCGCCGGATGAGCTGATGCCCATCGCCCAGCAGGTGAATCTGTTCGGCCAAGAGTCGTTGCAGATCGGCCTCGACCCCGTCCTTGACAAGCCCGGGATCCACGCCCAGTTCGTGACTGGAATCGTGTTCGATCTCGTAGATGCTGATAATCAAATGATCGTCGGCTTTTTGAGACTGCACGGTCCAAACTGCGGTGATGCCCTCTTCGAGCTCTGTTGTGGAGGGTTCTGAGATCATCAGCTTGGCCGGTGGGGTCATCCAGTTGAGCGGTTTATATGAACCGCCGTCGGAATGGATCAAGACCGCACCATCGGCTTTGACCATAATGAGACGTTTGGCCGGGGAGAGGTACGCATTTAAACGGCCAGCGTAGGTGGCAGAACATTCAGCAATGACAAGACGCATAACGGCCACCAGTCTAATGGGTATTTCAGATTTCGTAGCGCACCGGACGACACCGGCGAGTATGTGACAATAGTTGCATGGCTCGAAAAAACAGGCGCCGGCGGGATCAGAATCCGAAACGTGGCAGAAAGCAGCGCACCACAGTCTCGATGAGCTACTCTCGGACCGTCTTTGATACCAACTACACGCACGAAGAGTCCTTCGACGGCGGTTGGCATGTGCGTCAGATCCCAGCCTGGCGAGCGGTCAAAGATTACACCTGTCCCGGCTGTTTTCGGACCATCCCGCAGGGCCAACCCCACGTGGTCACGTGGCGATCAGACTGGCTCATGGGTGACGAAGATGCCGGACAATTGCGTCGGCACTGGCATAAAGCCTGTTGGCATAATCGCCGCCAAGATGGCCGCTAACGCGCGTCCTGATACGGCACATATACCTCTCGTACCAGCACCAAGATTCCGGCCACGGTAGGAATCGCCATCAACGCGCCCAAGACCCCCAGCAGGGAACCGCCGGCGATGACACCGATGACTGCCAGGGCACCCGGGATGGCCACCGCGCGCTGCATGATGCGCGGGGAAATCAAATAGGCTTCGACCTGTAAATAAATGAAATAGATAGCCGCAAATATGAGGGCGGCCTGCCAACCGGCGAATAAGGCCAGCAGGGTAATGACGATGCCGCCCGTGACGGCGCCAACCAGCGGGATGAACGCCATAAACGCTGCAAAGAGCGCCAACAGGGTGGCATATTGTAAATCTGCAATCGATACGGCAATAAAAGCGACAATACCGTTGAGTGTTGCGACCATGGTCTGGCCCACCACATAGTGGCCCACGGAGCCAGAAATTTTCTCGGACAAATATTCGATCCGTTCACGACGCGAGCGCGGAGCTAACCGGTACAGCCATTTTTTGATGGTGGGCAGGGTTGCCAGGAAGTACAAGGTGAGTACGACGACGATGAGTACCGAAAAGCCCACATTAACAATGACGGTGCCAAAACCCAGAATGCCGCCCAGCACATTAGTGATATTGGAGGTATCCGAGACGAAACGGTTGACCTCGGTGGTGATGACCGTGGCGACGTCGAATTCGTCGTCGATGGCACGGAACGCATCGGAGTTGATGATATCGGACACCACGGTGGGCAAAATTTGCACAAACTCGGAGGTCTGTTCAACCACCACCGGGACTAGCGCTGAAATAAAGACGGTCAGAATACCAATGAGTATGACCACCGCCGCGAGCACGCCCACGCCGCGGGGCACGCCCCAGGATTGAATTTTGGACACGATGGGATCCAAGCCCAGGGTGATGAATAGGGCGGCCAGAATCCAGACGAGCAGCTGCACATTGGATGACACCAGCACATACAGTGCCATGGCGAGCCCGACACCAATGGTGAGTAAAAAGCCAGTCCTGATGGGGCGAAAGGCCACCTCGGAGACGCGGGTGTCGGTGGCAAAATCTTGTGCCTGAGTGATCGGGGTGGCCGGATATTCATCCGGTTCGGGCAGCACGAATTGGTGCTGGGCACGATGGTCGGCCAGCTGATCACGGGCGCCGGTGATGCGCCGTCGGAGATCATGCAACAGGTTCGAAAATGGTCTGCGCGGTTTCGGATGTTCAGCCACGACCACCACATTACGGCAGGAAGCCTCGTGACTGGCATATCCTAACTGCGCGGGGCGGGGGAGATTGCTACTATGATGGAAAGCTAGCCGGGTGACACCACGCGGATGCACCAAACCTCGAAGTCGAACATAAAAGGTGGCAGGTTTTGAAAACTCTGGGCGGTATTGGCGCCATGATTCTTGGCGTCGTCGCGATCTTGGTATCCGTGGGCTTGCAAACGATTTGGGCGCCGCCGGCTGTCTTCAATGCGACAACTCAAACAACCGAAGATGCCCCGCTGACGGTCATCACCGAGGGGGTCGACATCGATCCGGACGAGGCCATCGAATACACAATGTCCGGTGACGGTGAATTCACCCTCATGTACGGTCAGCTACGCGATATCGAAGCCTGGGTTGGTGATACCGCACATAACCGGATCGATGGGATTGATACGGATGTTGCCCGCGGAGAAGACCCGAGCGTCAACGTGTCCTTTGTCGATGGTGAAGCAGAGGCCCCCGACCCAACTGGTTCAGATCTTTGGGTCGCCAGCCAAGAGGTGACCGATGAGGTAACTCAACGGTGGGCCCGCAGTGATGCGGGTGAATGGGCGCTTTTGGTGGCCGTTGATGGCACCGAACCCGCACCAACCGCATTCAGCGCGTCCTGGGTCAACGTGGAACCGGACTCGCCGCTGATCGTGCCGTTGATGATTGCCGGTATCGTGTTAATTCTGCTGGGGCTGGGCCTGTTCATCTGGCGGTTCCTGGAGTTCCGTCGTCGCGCCAAACGCACATCGGGCCGCCGCGCAGCAGTTCGAGGAGACTACACCGGACTCACCGCCGCCGATGTGATGGGTGATCAAGACACTTCGACCCAAACCATGACCGTCGAACAGGTCGACACCGGTGCTCCCGTGGCCGAGTATGACGACGATCAGGCCACCGAAATTGTTGCCGCGCCAACCGATGCCGACGAATCGGAAAGCTCTGAAGATCCTTACGATGCGGCAGCAGACGATGATGACACCGACGAGGATGATTCCGACGCCGGGGGGTCGGGCGCCACACCGAGCACAGCTACCGCCGCGGATGAGACGACGCCGTTGCCCAACAGCGATGATGACAACGACCAGAAAGACAATGGCTTTTTGCGCCGGACCCTCACCGTCCTGACCGCGCTGGGCCTGACCGCGGGCGTTGGCATTGCCCCGGCCCAGGCGGCCACCGAAACACCGGCTGAAGAAGATATATCCGATCAAGTCGATCAAGAACAGCTCGAAGAAGAAGTCGACCCGGATGAACCAGAAACCTTCCCCGTCGTCGTCGATGCTCAGCTAGAAGACATTCTGGCCGCGGTAGCTTCCACGGTGGAGCGCGGCGACCAAGAGGGCGACGCCGACCTCATCACCGGTCGGGTAACCGGACAAGCTCTGCGGGTGCGCCAAGACTCCTACCGCAACCATGCAATTAACGACGACTATCCCGTCCGGGCCGACGTGGCATCCGAGGAGATCCTAGCGACCTGGATGGACCGGGACGACGCATTCCCCAGAACCATTTACACGGTGACCTCCAATGAGGACGGATCCGCCACGCAGCTGTTGGTCTTGCGCCAAGCCGATCCACGATCGCAGTACCAACTCATCCAAAACGCACCGTTTGCGCCCGGTGCCGAACTGCCCGGCGGCAACCTCAAGGATCACAACGTGGAAAGCCTGCCCGCCGATGAATCCGACGAACTGGCCATGTCACCGGATGCTGCGGTTGAAGCCCTGACACAATATCTAACCGACCCAGATGCCGACGAGGCAGACTCGATTGCCGACAACGAGTGGATCGATTTGGTCCACGAACACCAAGACGCACTGGTAGAACAACACGCAGAAAACGACGTTGATGTGGAAGTGACCCGCAACGTCTTTGAAGACTCCGTGAACTCGGTGCGTCTGCCTGATGGTTCCGCCCTGGTCTTTGGCGCAATGAACTCGATGGAATCCTTGACCCCAACCGATGATGCCACCGTGAATCTGGATCCGCTCAGCCAAGAAATCGGTGACTTCGATTCCGCCGAACAAGGTGATCGCGTTCGCATCCGTTACCGCGAACAATTTGCGCTGCTCATCCCGCAAGAGGGTAAAATTTCGCTGGTCGGGTATGAGACCGTGCAATCTACCGTTGACTCGCCAGATAACTAGAATGGCAAGAAATTCCACGAGCCGAATCTGAAAAAGAAGAGGATTATGACTCAACAGCCTGATTCCACCCCGTCGCACTCCCGCGATGCCATCGATCTGTCACAGATCCCTGCACAGTCTGCGCCACACGGCGCTGCTGGTGGCGAGCAGTCCTGGGTGCTGGACGACGTCGACCAACAATCGCTTCAAAGTTTGTTACAGCATGCGGCCACGGTGCCTCTCCTGATTCACCTGGCGGCCCCATCAAATCCCGCCTCTGCCCAGATCGATGCCGTGCTCCAACCAGCCATCGATGCCCGAGCCGGGCGGATGGTCATGGGACGTGTGGACACCGAAGCTCATCCCGAATTGCTCCAAATGTTTGGGGTACCCGCCGGCCCCATGGTGGTGGCGCTGATGGGCCAACAGGCCCTGCCATTATTCAACGAACCGGTGTCTGCAGAGCAACTGGAACAGCTGCTCGATGAAATCAATGCCTCGGCCGTCCAATCGGGGATGGCCGGGACGGTGCCGCCGCTGGTGGAACCCACCAATGCCGACGGCGAAGTCGTGATGCCTCCGCTGCACCGCGAAGCCGAAGAAGCACTGGAAGCACAAAACTACGAGGCCGCCATTGCCGCCTACGAGCAGGCCCTGGCCGAAAACCCGCAGGATGATGAAGCCCTGCGAGGCAAAGCGCGTGTGGGCCTGATGCAGCGCACCCAGGACATGGATGTCCAGCAAGTGCGCGCGAACGCAGCAGAACATCCCACCGACGTCGCAGCCCAAACCGCTGTGGCCGATCTGGACCTGCTGGGTGGTCACGTTAAAGACGCCTTCGACCGGTTGGTTCGGTTTATTGGCCGCAGCGTTGAAGACGATAAAGACGCAGCCAGAAAGCACCTGCTAGAGCTCTACACCGTGGTCGGTGAACAGGACGAACGGGTTGCCGCATCTCGCAGAAAACTTGCGGCCGCACTGTTCTAAACACACGCCACAATCCATCCCCCGTCCGAGTTGAGATTCAACCGGGCGGGGGATTTGTTTTGTCCCGAAAGTTCTTACACTAGGACATATGGTAGAAAAAACTTCGCTGCCCGATCCAGACCACGCGGTGGTTATTCGAGCGCTGGGCAAACAATTCGGTGACAAAGTCGCCGTCAACGGCATTAACCTCACTATCCCCGCCGGGTCCTTCTACGGCTTCGTTGGCCCCAACGGTGCCGGGAAAACCACCACCATGTCCATGATGACGGGACTGCTACGCCCCGATCACGGACAAGTGTGGATGCACGGGCACAACATGTGGGAATCCCCGCAAGAAGCCAAAGCGGTGCTGGGCGTACTGGTGGACAGCGCCGTGGTCTTCCCGCGTCTGACCGGGGCACAACTCATCACCTATTCCGGACTCCTGCGCGGCATGGCCGCCGACGTGGTGGCAGAACGCGTGCCGGACCTGTTACGGGTGATGGACCTGGAAGCCTCCGCGAACAAAATGGTGGCGGACTACTCCGCCGGGATGACCAAGAAAATCGGACTGGCCGCCGCAATGATCCACTCACCACAGGTGCTGATTCTGGATGAGCCATTTGAAGCCGTCGATCCGGTGTCCTCGGCGAGAATTCGCAATATCTTGAACGAATTTGTCACCTCTGGTGGCACCGTGATGATCTCCTCACACGTGATGGATCTGGTGGAACGCACCTGTGACCATGTCGCGGTCATTGACCACGGTGACGTCCTGGACTCCGGCCCCATTGCAGAAGTGACCAGGGGCCAAACATTAGAAGATCGTTTCGTGGGGATGGTTTCCAACGAACAGGGCGGGGAAGGACTGTCATGGTTTCACACCTAGTCCGACTGCGCTACCGACTCATGTGGAATGGGCTGCGGCGTTCCACGGGCAGCATGATCGGCGCCATCTTTGCGGCCCTGGGATTCTTATATATGATCGGGATGGGCTACCTGCTGGCGATCGTAGCGGCCACCACCCCGGTGGAGGTCCTGCCGTACACCGAACGCGGCGCCCTTCTGGTGCTCATCGGAGCGGTCACCATCATCATCTGGGCAATCGCACCCCTCTTGTTTTCCGTGGTGAATCCCTTCACCGATGCACGCAACTTTCTCGTTTACGGGATCCCGAATAAACAATTCATTCCCGGTGTGGTCATCGGAGGTGTTGTCGCCCCCACCGGTCTTGCCACCCTGGTGCTGCTGCTGGGTGGTGCGGTGATGTGGGGTTGGCACCCCGCCGCGCTGCTGGCGGGGATCGTCTCGGCAGTGCTTGGCACCGTACTGTGTGTCTTGAGTATGCAAGTGATCGTCGGGCTACTCACCAATATTATTTCTAAACGCGTGGTACGCGATGCGATCCAACTGATTCTTTTGGTGCCGTTAATGCTGGCCGGATTCATCATGCTGGGCGCCATCGAAACCATCCAACAATTCTGGGACCTACTACCGCAGGTCGCCTCCTGGGTGGCCTACACACCAGCTGGCTTCTTAGCATTCCCATGGCTCGTTGCTCAAAGCCAGTGGGCCCTGGCCGCCATGCATCTGCTGCTGATGCTGGCCTATGTGGCGCTTTTAGGGTGGGTGTATAACGCCATTATTCATAAGGCGACCGCCGCGGCGGGGACCGGCAAGGAACGTCATCGCGAACATGCCGGACTTGGCCTCATTGGCCGGGCCAACTCACCGATGAAAGCCATTTGGGCACGCTCACTGCTGTACTGGTTCAAAGACCCACGGTATGCGGCCAGCCTGGTGGTGGTGGCGATTTTCGTGGTCTTAGGCGTCCTGGAAGTGACCGTGCTAGACGACGGAACCTTCCAGATGTTTACTAAACTCATTCCGGTGTTGATTGCCTACCTATTGGGCTTTGCCATCTCAGCGGACTTATCCTATGACTCCACCGGATTCTCGTTACACATCACCTCGGGGGTCCGGGGTATTGATGATCGCCTCGGACGCGTCTTTGGGCTCCTAACCTGGGCGCTACCATTGGTGATCGTGTTGACCGTAGCTTCCGCATTTGCATCTGGCTTTCGCGAGGAGTTAGCCGCGTGGCTCGGCCTGTCCATCGGGGTGCTCCTGTCCAGTACGGCAATCTCCTCGGTCTCGTCGGCACGCTACATTTACCCGGTACCACCACCCGGCACCAGCCCGATGGCCCAACCGGAAGGTGGCATGGGACGAATCATGCTCGTCCAAACCCTGGGCATGCTGGTCCAACTACTCATTGCGATTCCGGTGATCGCCGTTGCTTTGGTTGCGCTTCTGACCGGCAGCCCGGCGTGGGGCATTATTACGCTGATGGTTGGTGTACTCTACGGTGCCGGCATGCTGTGGGTTGGTGTGCGATTGGGCGCAAAGTGGTATGACCGCGCACTGCCAGAAACCTATCAGTCAATTGTTCGGGTGACCGCGTTATACTAAGCACACAGCCCGTTGCGAAGCTGCACGATTCGCGGATCCGACTATACTGGAGGCATGAATTCGATGAACGCTGTATACGCCTCGTCCACTGACTATGATCCACACGAAGACACCAACAGTGGTGGCACCGGTGTGCTGGAACGTGAGGAACAGCTGCAGGCCACCGAGCCGGGTGACCATGAACGCTTCAAACATTTTGTTCCGAAAGATAAACTCACCGAAGCCATCATCAACGGCACCCCCGTTGTTGCGCTCTGCGGAAAAGTTTGGGTCCCATCCCGCGACCCAGAGCGTTTCCCCATGTGCCCGGCCTGTCAAGAAATTTGGGACGGGCTAGAATCAGAGGACAATTCCGAGAACTCCGACAAAGGTCGTGGCTTCCTCGGTTTTGGTCGCAAAAAATAGCACCAATTTTCGCAAATGTTGACCACCCCTGGTGGTCAACATTTGTTTTGTCGTCAATGCCCACATCTGGCCATGAAGGAGGCTGTGTAGTCACGCATGAGTGATGCACTGTTTCAGATCGGAGAAGATCTCCCACCCGCACTCCCAGAACGGGCAGCGTGGGGGACCGCACAGAAACTTCGGCAATGGCAGCAAGAAGCCCTGGAACGCTACTTTGCTACACCGCGCAAAGATTTCATGACCGTTGCGACACCCGGCGCGGGTAAAACCACGTTCGCGCTGCGGATCGCCAAAATGCTTTACGAGTCCGGCACCATCGCCCGTGTGACGGTGGTGGCACCGACCGAACACTTGAAAAGCCAGTGGGCGGATTCGGCCGCACGCATCGGCATGGCTATTGATCCCAACTTCAAAAATGCAGACGGCCGCCACGGCGCCGAATACATGGGAGTCGCACTGACCTACGCCCAAGTGGCTTCCAAACCGATCCTGCACCGCAACCGCACCGAAGCCGCCAAAACCTTGGTCATTCTGGATGAAGTCCACCACGGGGGCGACGCCCTGTCCTGGGGCGAATCCATCCGAGAGGCCTTCGAACCGGCCGAACGACGCCTATCCCTGACCGGTACACCCTTCCGCTCCGACGACGCCCAAATCCCGTTTGTCGACTACGTGGACGACGGCACCGGTGTCCTACGCTCCCGGGCTGACTACACCTACGGGTACGGTCCGGCCCTGCGGGATCACGTGGTCCGTCCGGTCATTTTTATGGCCTATTCCGGGCAGATGCGGTGGCAAACCTCCACCGGTGAAGTCATGGAAGCCCAATTGGGCGAAGCCGCCACAAAAGACATCACCGCAAGCGCCTGGCGCACCGCGCTGAACCCCAAGGGCGAATGGATCCCATCTGTGCTGAAAGCCGCTGACCTGCGGCTCACCGAAGTCCGCCGCAACGTGCCTGACGCCGGGGGACTGGTCATCGCCACCGACCACGAAGATGCTCGAGCATACGCCGACATTCTCGAAAAGCTCTCCGGTGAACAAGTCATCACCGTGCTATCCGATGATCCCACGGCGTCATCAAAAATTGAGGCATTCTCGGAAGGCGAGCAACGCTGGATGGTGGCCGTGCGCATGGTATCGGAAGGCGTTGACGTGCCACGTCTGTGTGTTGGCGTCTACGCTACCTCCACCTCAACCCCAATGTTCTTTGCCCAGGCCGTTGGCCGTTTTGTACGTTCCCGAAAACGCGGTGAAACCGCATCGGTATTCTTACCGTCCGTGCCAAAACTCATGGAACTGGCCAACGAGATGGAAGAAGAACGCGACCACGCCCTGGAATTAGACACCGGAGTGTCAGTCGAGGACCTCGAAGACGCCCCCGAAGAAGATCTCATGCGGGAGGCAAATCGGGAAGAGACTGCGTCATCATCGCTCAACGGCGCGAAATTCCAGGCGTTAGAATCTCAGGCGCTCTTCGACAAGGTCCTATTTGACGGGGGCGAATTTGGTACCGGGGGTGCGATCGGATCCGCCGAAGAACTGGATTTCCTGGGCATCCCCGGCCTGCTGGACGCTGATCAAGTCTCCACCCTGCTGAAACAACGCCAGACTGAACAACTACAGCGGCAGCCACGACCCTCAGCAGCACAGGATGCCACCGTAGTAGATCACCGGCAAATGAAAGAACTACGCCGGAAGCTGGCCTCGTCGGTGTCCGCCTGGTCATCCCGCACCGGCACACCCCACGGCATGATCCACAATAAACTACGTGAAATCTCTGGTGGCCCGGCGGTAGCTCAGGCCACGAAGGAACAAATCGAACAGCGTTTGGAAACACTTCAGGGCTGGTTCGTCGGCCGAAAATAGGGGGCAGGCCGTCACGGCCTGTGGTGCACTGACTGCTTGCAGACCCCAGGACACACCAGGATGCCGATGGAAAACGTTTCCATCGGCATCCTGTATATAAGTTTTGGAGTTTATTAGCGTGCGAAGGCGGCCGCTCCGGGCCATTCAGACAGCATGACGCCGGCGTCTTCCATTTCGTCGAGTGCCGCGTCAATAGAGTCTTCTGCCACACCGGCGGTGAGGTTCGTTAACACGCGCACCTCGTATCCGGCATCGGAAGCGTCGATGGCGGTAGCCCGGACGCAGTGATCGGTGGCCAACCCCACCACGGTGAGGCGTTCCACCTCGTGGTCGCGCAGCCAGTCGTCCATGGTCATCGACGTGCTCGTAGAAGCGGCAGCCGCGGCGGCCGTGGCACCATATGGTCCGGCGATACCATCTTGACTGCGAACCATATCGGGCTCACCAAGAACACCGTCAAATCCGGAGTAGCCGTCATTATATTGGCCCTTGAGGAACTCGGCTTCAATAAATTCGGTGTCGAGGTTCTGGTGCAATTCAGCACCTGGAGTGCCGGCAACACAGTGGACAGGCCAGGAATTTTCGTAGTCAGGCTCCGTATTGAAATGCGGGCCCGGATCGATATGCCAGTCGCGCGTCGTCGCAATGACATGATACTTCTCGCCGCACTGGTTTATGTATTCCGTAATCAATGCAGCCGTTTCCGCCCCGCCGTCTATCGCGAGGGATCCGCCTTCGCAAAAGTCCTGTTGGACGTCCACGATGATCAGAGCGTGCATGGTGTCTATTCCTTTGGTTTTGGAGTGTGTACCCGGTCAAGGTAACCGGGAACCCTAGTGTAGTTGAAATAGTGTTGGAATGGCGGGTTCACCATCCTGCAGCCGGCGAGCATCCCGTGGGAGTTCAGTCACAGCCTGCTTATGGTGTGCCGCAGCGTCTTGCACCGCAGTTGCCCCGGTGTGGCGGGCATCAATTTCGCCGTTGTCCACCACTTTGATCAACAGGGGCCGATGATTGGCATCCCAGTGTGGCTCCTCGCCGGTGACGACCACTTCGGCGGTGGCGACACCGTTTTCCATCCGGCGGGCAGCATATTTGCGGCCACCCCGGCTGGCTTTGCCTTCGGCCTGTTTTTGGACGTCCACCCAGTTACCGTGCTGATCTTCCCGGGTCGTGAGCTTATAGACCAATGACGCGGTGGGCGCACCCGATCCGGTCACCAGCTGGGTGCCCACCCCGTAGGAATCAACCGGGGCGGATCGCAACCCGGCAATGGCGTATTCATCCAGGTCGGAGGTGACCACAATGCCCGTGTTCGTGTTGCCCAGCTCATCCAATAGACGGCGCGCATGATGGGCTTCTTCTAATAAGTCACCCGAGTCAATGCGCACAAAGGCCAGCTCTGGGCCGGCGACCTCAACCGCATTGCGAATACCCTGATCGATCTTATAGGTATCCACCAGCAGTGAGGTTTGTTTGCCCATGGCCTCAACCTGGGCCTGGAACGCGGAGCGTTCGTCATCGTGGAGCAGCGTAAAAGAATGTGCCGCGGTCCCAGCCGTGGCGATCCCGTAGCGCAGACCCGCCGCAAGATTCGAGGTTGAAGCAAAACCGGCGATGGCAGACGCCCGAGCAGCGGCAGCAGCGGCCTCTTCATGGGCGCGCCGGGATCCCATTTCAATGCAGGGCCGACCACCGGCGGCCATGGTCATCCGCGACGCCGCGGAGGCCACCGCGGTGTCATAGTTATGCACCGACAGCAGGTAGGTTTCCAGGATCACCGCTTCTTCAAAAGTCGACTCAATTTGCATGAGCGGGGAGTGCGGGAAATACGGTTCACCTTCGGCATAGGCGTAGATGTCACCGGTAAACCGAAACTCGGCCAACCAGTTCAACGTATCCTCAGAGACTACGTGGTGATCGGACAGAAACCCCAGGTGCTCATCTTCGAAACGGAAATTCGCCAACCCCTCAAGGAAACGTCCCTGACCTGCGCTGACACCATATCGTCGCCCGGTTGGGAGCCGGCGAGAAAATAATTCGAACACTGCTTTCCGGTTGGCGGTGCCCGCTTTACGGGCTGCATCAACCATGGTCAGTTCGTAGTGGTCAGTAAAAAATGCGGTGGGGCTCACGCCAGAATGCTTGGTACTCACGCCCCCAACACTAGCCGTTTGGCCCCGTCAGGAACACATATTTGCCGAGCTTGTCACGAATTGGCACACGGGGCACCAACTTGTTGCCTAGAATGTGGGACATGTCCATTACGTGCGCAGTTGATGTAGACCCAGATATTGCCCTCGACGAGGTGACGCTGGCCGGGGAACCCTGGAAGGTCCTCGTCTGGAATGACCCGGTGAACCTCATGAGTTATGTGACCTACGTGTTTCGCACCTACTTTGGGTTCTCCTCCTCGGTTGCCCATACATTAATGCTGCAAGTCCATCACGAAGGCAAAGCAGTGGTGGCCAACGGCACCAAAGAAGAAGCCGAACGACATGTGGCGGCCATGCACGGGTTTGGCCTGTGGGCGACCTACGAGCAGAACCAGTAAAGGATACGACACACTTTCCTATGGCATTAGCATTCAAATCCACCCTGCGCGGCTATTCCGCGTTTCTTGAAAAACCCGAGCGCCAAATTCTGCGCTCGCTGTTCTCAGATGTCCTCACACTATTGGGCGGGGTTAGCCCGGCCGATCACCAGCTGGATGAGGATAAGCCAAAATTCTTTGACCGGTTCCGGCCGGCCCAAGAAACCGCTCACCTGCCGGAAGCCCCCGGCGGGGATGCGGCGTCCACCACCGACACCGCCTTTTGGGATCTGGTGGGCTCATTAAGTGACGACGACGTCCACATTGACTTAGCGGACGCGGCGGTCAAGCGGCTCCTGCCCGATGCTCGCTCGGGTGACGACGCCGAGGAAGGCTCCGCCCAGTTCCGGGAACTCGCCCAAGACGATATTCGACAAGAAAAAATCGCGGATCTGCAACGGGCCTATGCGCTGCTGCAATCCGGGTCGCTCATGCTGTCACAATTCGAAGCCGAAGCATTTGGGCGCGCCCTGAATCAGGTGCGTCTGGTCCTGTCGGCGCGACTCGAAATTGCCGATGAGCAGGACGCCGAACGGATCCACCAGATCGGCTCGGTGGACCAGGCCACCGATGTGGAAAGCTACATGGCGTTGTTGTACAACTTTGTGTCCTGGCTACAAGAAACCCTCATGCAGGCGTTGATCGGAGATCTCTCGTGACCAAACCCAATCCGAAAGCGCCGATCGGTATCTTTGACTCGGGAGTCGGTGGGCTCACCGTGGCGCGCGCAGTGATCGATCAGCTGCCCGACGAAGATATTGTGTATGTGGGCGATACCCAAAACGCGCCCTACGGGCCAAAACCGATCGCACAGGTGCGCCGGCTGGCCTTGACCATCATGGATGAACTGGTCGACGCCGGGGTCAAATTGTTGGTCATTGCCTGTAACTCGGCCACCGCGGCCGTACTGCGTGATGCCCGAGAACGCTACACCAAGGCCTACGGCATCCCGGTGGTTGAGGTGATTCAACCGGCCGTGCAGCGCGCGGTCATATCCACCCAGAACGCCAAGGTCGGCGTCATCGGCACCGAGGCCACGATTTCCTCCGGCGCCTATGAAGACACCTTTGCCGCGGCACCACAGTTGGAGATTACCTCCTCGGCGGCACCGCGATTCGTGGAATATGTGGAACGCGGCATCACCACCGGTGCCGAACTGATCACCCTGGCCGAACAGTATCTGGCACCGTTCAAAACCGCCGGGGTAGACACCCTGATCCTGGGCTGCACCCACTACCCGCTCCTCACCGGCGTCATCAGTTACGTGATGGGGGAGAACGTGAACTTGGTCACCTCCTCGGAGTCCACGGCACGCGCCGTGTACCGCGAATTGGTTCGACACGGCCTGGAAAACCCGGCGGGTGCCACCGGCCACAACCCGCCCGCAGACTCGCGCCACAAGTTCATGGCCACCGGTGATCCGGGCAGGTTTGCTCAGCTCGCGCAGCGCTTTTTAGGCCCCGAAGTGGGCGGCGTAACTCAAATTCGCACGGTCGCTGAACAATTCCCGACCGGTACACTGTCGGTAATCAACGCTCACACCAGCGACTCTGCGGCACACTAGCGCAAAGGAATTGAGGACATGCAGCTCACCATCATTGGCGCCTCGGGCTCATTTCCGGGTCCGGGATCACCGGCGTCATGCTATTTGGTCTCGGCCAACGGGGTAGACGAGCACGGGCAACCCAAAACCTGGCGGATCATCCTCGATATGGGCAATGGCGCGCTGGGCACCCTGCAGCGCTACCTGGCACTGGAAGATATCGACGCCATCATGCTGTCCCACCTGCACCCCGACCACTTCATGGACCTGTGCGGCTTACACATTGTGGTCCGGTGGAACCCCAACGGCTGGGACGTCGGCCGCATTCCCGTCTACGGGCCCGCTGACACCGCCGATCGCATTGCGATCGCCTACGGCCTGGACCCGGACCCCGGCATGCACCCAGATTTTGACTTCATCGACTGGCAGGTCCGGCAGCCCGTAGAAATCGGGCCGTTGAAGATCACCCCGTATCCGGTGCGCCACCCGATCGATGAGGCCTACGCGCTGCGCGTGGAAGCCACCGAAACCACCCCCGACGGCGAACAGACCACCTCGGTGCTGACCTATTCAGGGGACACCGACACCGCCCCCGGATTAGTCGAAGCCGCCCAGGGGGCCGACCTATTCCTGTGCGAAGCGGCCTTCCACGAGGGCCGCGACGATGCGATCGACGGCGTCCACCTAACCGGTAAACGCGCCGGCGAAATGGCCACCGCCGCCAACGTCGGACGCCTGCTATTGACCCACATCCCGGTGTGGAATGACCCGCTGGTGACCTCGCAAGAAGCCCGCACCACGTATGATGGGCAACTGGCCGTTGCCGTATCCGGGGTAACCTACACCGTCTAGAGGAGTATTTTTTGTCCACTCGCGCCGATGATCGCACCGTATCCCAACTGCGGGAAGTCACCATCGAAACCGGTTGGTCCGCCCACGCCGAAGGGTCCGCCGTCGTCAGTTTTGGTAACACCAAAGTGCTGTGCACCGCCAGCTTCACCCAGGGGGTACCGCGCTGGCTCAAAGGCAAAAACCGGGGCTGGGTCACCGCCGAATACGCGATGCTACCCCGGGCCACCGGCGAACGTACCGGACGCGAATCTGTGCGCGGTAAAGTTGGCGGCCGCACCCAAGAAATTTCGCGACTCATCGGACGCAGCCTGCGTGCGGTCGTGGACACCAAAGCTCTGGGTGAGAACACCATCGTATTGGACTGCGACGTCATCCAAGCCGACGGCGGCACCCGCACCGCGGCCATCACCGGCGCCTGGGTCGCGCTGGCACTGGCCATTGAATGGGCGCGCGAACAGCGCATCATTCGTTCCACCGCCAAACCGCTCACCGGCTCGGTCGCTGCGGTCTCGGTGGGCATGGTGGACGGCACCGCCATGGTCGATCTGCCATATGAGGAAGATGTTCGCGCCGATACCGATATGAACGTGGTCACCACCGGGGACGGCGAGTTCATTGAAATTCAAGGCACCGCCGAGGAACAGCCCTTCAACCGCGACCAACTGGATGCCCTCTTGGATCTGGCCGTGGCCGCCACCGCGCAGCTGACCGACATCCAACAGGCCGCCCTGACCGCAGCCGCCGAAACCCAGGAGTAGTCCATGGTGGTACCTGCGATTGTTTTAGCCTCCAATAACCCGGGCAAACTCACCGAACTGCGCACCATCCTCACCGAGGCGATCCCCAGTCTGAGCCCCGACCAGATTGTGGATGCCGCATCCGTGAACGCCCCAGACGTGGTCGAAGACGGGGTCACCTTTGAGGCTAACGCATTGAAAAAAGCGACCCTGACCGCCCAGGCCACCGGGCTGATCGCCGTGGCTGATGACTCCGGACTGACCGTGGATGTGCTCCACGGTGCGCCCGGCATTTTTTCGGCTCGCTGGGCCGGCACCCACGGCGACGATCAGGCCAACATGGACTTACTCCTGGCCCAACTAGCAGATATTGAACGCCCACACCGCGGTGCGGCCTTCGTGTGCGCGGCCGCCTTGGCTACCCCGGATGGCGAAACCCGGCACGTTGAATTTGGCGAATTAGGCGGGGACCTGACCTTTGTACCCCGCGGTGACAACGGTTTTGGCTACGATCCGATCATGGAAATCCCACACCTGGGCAAAACCATGGCCGAACTGGACCCCGAAACCAAAAACGATATCTCCCACCGCGGCCAAGCATTCCGCGCACTGGCCCCCACCCTGGCGGGTGTGTTGGCCAAGTGAATTTCACCGCCATCGACTTTGAAACCGCCAACGGTTTTCGGGGCTCGGCCTGCGCGATCGGCGCCGTCAAAATTCGCGACGGTCAGCTGGCCGAAACCCACTACACCCTGTTGCAACCGCCGGCCGGTTTCGACCGGTTTGACCCGCGCAATATTGCCATCCACGGGATCACCCCCGGCGATGTGGCCACCGCACCGGCCTTTGCCGAACACTTCGACCAACTCTATGATTTCGTGGCCGACGACGTGGTGGTCGCGCATAACGCCGGATTTGATATCGGCGTCATCGAATCCGGGCTGGAAGTCAGCAACCTGCCCGTACCCCGACTGGAATTTGCGTGCACGCTGAGCCTTTCTCGGAAAAACTACACGCTGGCCTCCCACGCCCTCCCATCGGCCGCGGCGGAAGCCGGATTTTTGCTACAGCACCATCACAACGCCCTAGAGGATGCCAAGGCCGCTGCAGCGATCGTGGTTGATGTGGGCCAACGGGTCCAGGCGACCTCACTGGACGAACTCCTGGATGCTTCGGGTATGCAACGCCGAGTGCTCCACCCGCGTCCGGTTGGCGAAGATCTCTCCCGTCCCACCCGGCACGCCATGACCATGCCCGGGCTGTTTGACGCCAAGAATGGTGCCGTGACCCCCGACCAGTTGCCCGATTTGATTCGCTGGCCCAATGAGGGCACCAACCCGCCGGTCAATGACGACGCCGATCCCAAACATCCGCTCTACGGCCACCGGGTGGTCTTTACCGGTTTGCTGGGCATTTCGCGTCAAGACGCCAAGAATAAGGCCGCCGCCCACGGGGCCCACACCCAATCTCGGATTGG